>Ga0181519_10000044_pt1 | contig 112292 bp, 94 predicted proteins | sample PEATcosm2014_Bin_26_FD_121102 | JGI IMG/M metagenome (GOLD analysis project Ga0181519, IMG submission 121102) | Peatland microbial communities from MTU Mesocosm Facility, Houghton, MI, USA - PEATcosm2014_Bin02_10_metaG | ecosystem: Environmental > Terrestrial > Soil > Wetlands > Peat | place...
ATCGCCAGGGTGGTCATCGACGAACATTCCGGCACCATCGTGATGGGCGAGAATGTCGGCATCAGCACCGTCGCCATCGCCCAGGGCAATCTCACCATCCGCATCACCGAGACGCCGCAGGTCTCGCAGCCCAACGCCTTAGCACCGGGCGGCAACGCCGCCGCCCCGACCAACCCGGCCAATGGCAGGGCGACGGCACCCGGTCAGGGCGGCGCTCAGTTCGCGCCCAATGGCGGGGCGGCCACGACCGTCGTGCCGCGCACCAATATCGCGGTGGACGAGCAGAACAACCGGCGCCTGGCCCTCCTGCCCCCCGGCATCACCATTCAGGAACTGGTCAACAGCCTGAACGCGCTCGGCATCGGGCCGCGCGACATGATCTCGATCCTGCAGGCGATCAAGGCGGCCGGCGCCATGCAGGCCGATCTGGAGGTCCGCTGACATGGCGACGCTCGACACCCCCGTAAACCTCGACAGCGCCGGCCTTGCCTATCGTGCGGCCGCGGCCCGCGCCGAAGGGCTCGCGACGGCCGCCGGCATTCCGCTCGGCGGCTCGCCGGCCAAGACGGCCGCGCTCAAGAAGGCGGCCCAGGATTTCGAGGCGATGTTCATGAGCACGATGCTGGAAAGCATGACGGCCGGCCTGAAGACCGACAAGATGTTCGGCGGCGGCCCCGGCGAACAGATGTACCGGTCCCTGCTGAACCAGGAATACGGCAAGGCGATGGCCTCGACCGGCTCGCTGGGCCTCGCCCCGGCGATCGAAAGGGCGATGCTGCAGGCGCAGGAGGCCGGCCAGAAATGAGCGCGTTGCCCGCCACCCAGCCGATCTCGGTCACGCCCGAGCGCCTGATCACCGAATTGACCGCCGTGACCCAGCGGCTGTGCGAACTGATGGAGCAGGAGATCGGCCTGCTCAAGGCGCCGGGCATTCCCAAGCTCGACCACATCGTGCCGGAAAAACTGAAGCTCTCGGCCCGATACGATTCACTGATGCAACTGGCCCGCCTGCATCCGGTGGCCGACATGCGCCGCGAACCGGCGGCGGCCGCCCTGGCGCAGTCGCTGCAGCGTCTCGGTGCGCTTGCCCGCGACAACGCCGCTTCGGTCGATCTTCATTTGAAGGCGACGCGCCGTGTCCTGGACCTGGTCGCACGCGCGGCCCGACGGGCGACCACGCCGAATTTCACCTACGGCAAGCAACGTCTGGGCTACGGGGCGCGCAGCGAACGGCATCCTTCGATCGCCGTAAACCGGGTGCTGTGATGGCGCTCCAAGGAGGCGGATCATGACCGTGCCGGCGATCCACACCAATCCGCCAAACCTGCCGGCGCCGACGCCGGTAGCGGCGTCGGCGCCGGCGGCGCAATCCGGTCCGGACTTCGCCAGCCTGCTTCGGCACGGCAACCACGCCGAGACGGAGCGGCCGGCACCGCGTAGCGCCGGCCGGACACCATCGGCAGAAAAAGGGACGAGAAGCGGCAGCGGGCACCGCGACGACAAGGGCGATGACGCCGGCGCAGCGGACGCGGCCGGCCGCCGATCTGCCGCAGTTCCAACGCCGGCGCAGCGGACGGCCCCTGACGGAAGCCCTGCGACGGGCGATTCGGCGGCGAGTTCGAGCACCAGCGGCGCGGCTGCGCCGGCACCGCAGCACGCCGGCAATCCGGCAGCCGCAAGCAGTGACATTCTCGGCCCGGGCGCCGCGCCGCTCGCGACCGCCGCAACGGCCAACACCCCGGCCGCGCCGGCGCCGGCCGCCTCGGCCGCGCCTGCCACGCGCATCGTCGCGGCTGGATCCGATCCGGTGCCCCTGACGGCCGATCCGGCCGGCACGGTTTACGGCGGAACCCCGCCGGTGGCGCCATTGGCCGCACCCGTTCCGCCGTCTCAAATTCCCGGCGGCGATGGGCGCGCGGATCCGGCGCCCGCAGCGGCCCGGGAACCGCAGACTCCGGCGCAAGGAGCGGTGCCGCCTGTTTCCGTCCCGGCCGAGGCATCGCCGGCGCCGGCGCAAGAAGCGCAGCCGCCGGCTTCCCGCTCACCTCTGGAGCCGCCGGTCCCGACGGCGCAAGCGACGGTACCGCCCGCCGCAGCCGACCTCGCCGCAAGCGCCGCCGCGGCGGATATCGCGGCCGCGAGCCCGCCGGCGACAGCTGCAGCGGCGCATCCGGCCGCTTCATCGCCGCTGCTGACCGACAGCGTACGATTTTCGATTGCCGGTGCGATCCCTGCTGCCGCGCCGCGTGCCGCCGGAGCGAGCCCAGCCCCGCGCTCGGGCAGCGCGCCGGCTCTCGCATCCGGCGGCGCGCGCAGTCCGGTGACGCTCGCGCCGACCGCGGCGCATCCAGCCTTGCCAGCCGTGCTGCAGGCACAGGAACAGCGGTCGGACGACCCCGCGCCGTCCCCGCGGACGCCAGTCAATACCGGCACGCCCGACACCGGCCAGAACAGTGCCAGCGAGTCCGGCAGCGCGAACGCGTTCCAGCCATCGGCCGACACCGCGCCAGAGCCGATCGCCCCCGCCATCGAAGGTGCTCAGCCCTCTTTGGCCCAGACCGCGAATATCCATCCGGGCGTCGCGCCCGAACCGGCGCCGACCACCATCCCCGCCGCCGCCGCGCCGCCGCCCGGTGCTGACGCAACGCCGATCGCGGCGGGATCGACTGCAGCCGCGCCCGGCGCAACGGCGACCCCGGCCGGCCCCGCGACGCCTGCGACCCCGGGCCCGACCACGCCGGCGACCCTCCCGGCCGTGCAACTGGCCCTCGCCATCACGCGCAACGCCGGGAACGGCACGCAGAGCTTCACGCTCCAGCTCAAGCCGGAGCGGCTGGGCACGGTCGATGTCAAGCTCGAGCTCGATGAGAAGGGCCGCGCCACCGCGCATTTCGTCGCCGATCGTCCGGACACGCTGGCCCTGCTGCGACAGGACGCCCATCACCTGGTGAAATCGCTGAACGACGCCGGCGTGAACGCCGATGCCGGCTCGTTGAACTTCAGCTTGCGCGACTCCGGGAGCACATTCTCGGAAGCGCAGGAACGGCGCGGCAGCGCCGGCCAGAATTTGCGCAATCCCGGCGCGTCGAGCCAGAGCGGCGCCGCCGCCGACCCGGTCCCGCCCGCCTATCAGACTGCCGGCACGACCCGGCTCTACGACATTCGCGCCTGAGGAAGATCGCCATGTCCGTTTTGGCTTCCGCCACCAGCACCACGCCGTCGAACTCCGCGAACGGGGTCCTCACGACCACGAACGCTCAGGTTCAGTCGGAATTCAACACCTTCCTGACCTTGCTGACGACGGAGCTGCAGAACCAGGACCCATCGTCGCCGCTCGACACCAACCAGTTCACCTCGCAGCTTGTGCAGTTTTCGCAGCTCGAACAACAGCTCAACACCAATACTGATCTCCAGACCCTGATCACCGGCCAGCAGCAGGGCTCGGTGGCCTCGGCGCTGGGCTATATCGGCCATACGGTGCAAGCGAGCGGCGGCAATTTCGTGCTCGACGGCACCGATGCCGACAACCTCGACTACACGCTGGCCTCGACCGCCCAGACCGCGACCATCAACATCCTCAACGCCAACGGCCAGACCGTGGCGCAGATCCCCGGCACGACCAATTCAGGCAGCAACACGGTCAGCTACAACGGCACTTTCCCCGGCCAGTCGACCCTGCCGGCCGGCCAATACAGCTTCACCGTCACCGCAGTCGACGGGAGCGGCAACGCCGTGCAATCGACTGTCCTGACCTCCGGGACGGTCACCGGCGTCGACAATACGAACGGTACGGTCAACCTTCATATCGGCAATCTGATCATACCCGCGAGCTCTGTCGTTCAGGTCACCTCATAGGCAAAATTTGGTTGAAACACATAGAGTTCTTTACGTTTTCAAACGCGTCTGCTTAACGGTTTCTTAAGCCCGAAACCGCAACAATCCGGGCATGAGGAACGTCTCCGAAAAGCTCGTGGCGCCGCGCGCCGACAGCGCTGCGGCGTTGTTGGACCGGGTTGCATTCAACCGGCCGACGGCCAATGTGACCGATGCGGATCTGCCGCCGCCCAATACCAAGCGCTGGGTCATCCGGCGCAAGGCCGAAGTCGTCGCCGGCGTCCGCAACGGTGTCATCAGCCTCGAAGAAGCGTGCCGGCGCTACAAGCTCTCCATCGAGGAATTCCTGTCGTGGCAGCGGCTGATCGAGAGCCACGGCCTGGCCGGGCTGCGCGCCACCCGCCTCCAAGACTATCGGGCCGTCGGCAAATCCGATTGATTTGCCGGCGCGGTTTTTACTGCGTGGGCCCGTAACCAATTCTTCAGAAGTCGGTAGGCAGTTTTTGCCGGGATTAACCGGTCGTTTACCCAGACGGGTTTATGACTGGTTTGTCCGGTCGCCCCTTGCGCCAATTCTGCCATCACGGCGATCGGCGGAGAACGGAGAGATCCTACCGTGGGCGCCTTTCTTCCAACGCTGCAAAAGCTTGGCACGGTGCGCCTCGTCGCGATCGGCGGCGTGGCCGTGGCGCTGATCATCTTTTTCATATTTGTAGCAACTCGGCTGAGTGGACAGTCCTACGGGTTGCTGTACGCCGACCTCGATCTCAAGGATAGCGCCCAGATCGTCTCGAAATTGGACGCGATGAACGTGCCCTACCAAGTCAAGGGCGACGGCAGCACGATCCTGGTGCCGATCGATCAGGTGCCGCGGCTGCGCCTGACCATGGCGGAAAACGGCATCCCGCACAGCGGCTCGATCGGCAATGAGATCTTCGACAAGAACGATGCGCTCGGCACGACCAGCTTCCAGCAGGGCGTCAACGAGATGCGCGCCCGCGAAGGCGAGCTCGAACGGAGCATCGCGTCGATCAACGTGGTCGACCAGGCGCGCGTCCATCTCGTGCTGCCGAAGCGGGAGCTCTTCTCGCGCGACAAGCAGGAGCCGTCTGCCTCGATCGTGCTGAAGCTGCGCGGCAGCGTGCCGCTCAGCAAGCAGCAGATCGCCGCGATCCAGAACCTCGTCGCCTCCGCCGTGCCCGGCCTCAAGACGACTCGGATCTCGATCATCGACCAGGCCGGCAATCTGCTGGCGCGCGGCGACGGCGACGCCAATGCCGGCTACACCGCGTCGTCGAATGCGGAAGAACAGCGCGTCGCCTATGAGCAGCGGGTCGGGCGCGAGGTCGAGGAGACGCTGGAAAAGGCGCTCGGCCCCGGCCATGCCCGTGTCGACGTCAATACCGACATGGATTTCGACAAGCTGACCGTCACCTCGGAGACTTTCGACCCGGACGGACAGGTCCTGCGCTCCACGCAGACGGTGAATGACGAACACAGCTCCGCCACCAATGGCGATGCGCCGATTACCGTGCAGACCAATCTGCCGGACGGCGCCCAGCCGCAAGGCGGCGCTTCCGGCACGGGCAAGGATCTGGCGAAGCGCACCGAAGAGACGAACAATTACGAGATCAGCAAGACGGTCAAGAGTCAGACCCGCGAAACCGGCGTGGTCAAGCGCATGTCGGTCGCCGTGCTGATCGACGGCACCTATGAGACCAACGCCAATGGCGACCGGACCTATCAGCCCCGCTCCGCCGACGAGCTCGACTCGCTGAAGAAAGTCGTGCAATCGGCGATCGGCTATGACGAGAAGCGCGGCGACCGGGTCGAGGTGGTCAATCTGCGCTTCGTCCAGCCGGAAACGCTCAACAACGAGCCGCCGCCGCTGCTCTTCGGCCTGACCAAGGAAGACCTGTTCCGCGCGACCTCGACCCTGGTGCTGACGGTCGTCGCCATTCTCGTCATCCTGCTCGTGATCCGGCCGCTGGTGACGCGCGCCCTCGAAACCGCGCGGGAAACCGCGCTGGCCAGCCAGCGCATGCTGGCCGAGCAGGCCGCGATCGGCGCCGGCGTGCTGCCCGGCCCGATGGGCATGGGCGCGCTGCCGAGCCCGGCCGGCATGGGCGGCGGCACCGCCTTGGCCACGATCGACGAGCCGGAAAGCATGATCGATATCAGCCAGGTTGAAGGCCGCGTCCGCGCCTCCTCGATGAAGAAGATCGGCGAGATCGTCGACAAGCATCCCGAGGAGGCGGTCGCGATCATCCGCAGCTGGATGTACCAGAGCACATGACCCTGCCTGTTTCGCCATCGTCCGCAACCGTGCCGACCGAGAGCTAGACCATGCGCGTTCGCGAGGATTTCCGCACACTGACCGGGCCGGAGAAAGCGGCCATGCTGATGCTCGCCATCGGCGAGGAGCATGCGGCCAAGCTGTTTTCCCTGATGGACGACGAGGAGATCAAGGAGATCTCCCAAAGCATGTCCAATCTCGGCACGATCAGCGCCAACATGGTCGAGCGGCTGTTCGTCGATTTTTCCGAGCAGATCTCGTCGACCGGGTCGCTCGTGGGCTCTTACGAGAGCACCGAACGCCTTCTCGGCAAGGTGCTGTCGCGCGACAAAGTCAGCGCGATCATGGAGGAGATCCGCGGTCCCGCCGGCCGCACCATGTGGGACAAGCTGGCCAATGTGAACGAGACCGTGCTGGCCAATTATCTGAAGAACGAATACCCGCAGACCGTTGCGGTCGTGCTGTCGAAGATCAAGGCCGAGCACGCCGCGCGCGTACTGGCGCAGCTGCCGGAAGGTTTCGCCATGGAAGTGGTCATGCGCATGCTGCGCATGGAGGCGGTCAACAAGGATGTGCTCGACGATGTCGAGCGTACGCTGCGCACCGAGTTCATGTCGAACCTGGCGCGCACCAACCGGCGCGACGCGCATGAGATGATCGCCGAGATCTTCAACAATCTCGACCGCAACACCGAGACGCGCTTCATCACCGCGCTCGAAGAACGCAACCGCAATTCGGCCGAGCGCATCAAGAGCCTGATGTTCACCTTCGAGGATCTCTCGAAGCTCGACCCGATGGCGGTGCAGACGGTGCTGCGCAACGCCGACAAGGCCAAGGTGCCGATCGCGCTCAAGGGCGCCTCGGAAGGCCTGCGCGACCTGTTCTTCAGCAACATGTCCGAGCGTGCCGGCAAGATCCTGCGCGAGGAGATGCAGGCGATGGGGCCGGTGCGGCTGCGCGAGGTCGACGAAGCGCAATCCTACATGGTCCAGCTTGCGAAGGACCTGGCGTCGCGCGGCGAGATCGTCATGGCCGACAGCAAGGAAGACGACGAACTCGTGTATTGAGGAAAGATCCAGACGATGCCCGTGGTCCGGCGTTTCGAATTCGACGATTGCTTCGACGCGCCGCAAAAGGCGATGCGGCCGGTGCTGCACGAGCCGGAGCCGCCGCCGCCGGAGCCCGAGCCGGTCCCCGAACCACCGCCCCCGCCGGAACCGAGCTTCTCGCAGGCCGAGCTGGACTCCGCCCATCAGCGCGGCCTGGCGGAAGGCAGGCAAGCCGGCGAAGCCCAGACATGGGCGCGCATCGAGCGGCAATTGGCCGATGCCTCGGAACGGCTGTGCCACGCGCTCAAAGATATGCAGGCCGATCAGGCGCGCGCGGTCGCGGCGATCGAGCGCCAGGCGGCCGAATTGTCGATCACGGCGCTGCGCAAATTGTTCCCGGTGCTGCTGCGCGGTGCGGAGGCGGCCGAACTCGAAGCGATGTTCACGGAAGCCTTCGAACAGGCGCTCGACGAGCCGCGCCTGGTGGTGCGCGCCGCCCCGAAGCTGATCGACGATTTGCGCCCGCATCTGCAGGCGATCGCGGAGCGCGCCGGCTTCGAAGGCAAGCTCAGCCTGATCGGCGATGCGCGCCTGGTCGAGACGGATTGCCGGGTGGAGTGGTCGGAAGGCGGCGTCGAACGCGACCCGGCCCGCGGATTGAGGGCAATCATCGCCGCGATCGAGCACGGCATCGCCGCCTTCGATCTGCGGCACGGCACGGGCGAGCATACCGCGAGCCCAATCGAGGAGAGCGTTGATGAATGACGACGACATGCTGCAGTTGGCGGAGCTGGACGACGGCAAGGGCGGCATGTCCGACCTCAAGGCGCCGCAGAATGCCAAGGAGCTGGAAGCCGTCTATGAGATTCCGGTTCAGGTATCGGCCGTGCTGGGCAAGGCGACGATGCAGGTGAGCCAGCTCCTCAAGCTCGGCCGCGGCGCGGTCGTCGAACTCGACCGCAAGGTCGGCGAGGCGATCGATATCTATGTCAACAACCGGCTGGTGGCGCGCGGCGAGGTCGTCGTCGTCGACGACCGGCTGGGCGTCACCATGACGGAGATCGTCAAGGCCGAACGGTCGTGAGGCGCCGTTGAGCGACACCGCCAGCGAGTTACGGCCGGGCGAATTGGCGCCGGCGGTCAGCGCCGAGGAGGCGGTAACGCTGTCCTCGGCCGGCCTGCGGCAACGCGATCTCGGCACTTGGGCGGGTTTTGGCGCGGCGTTCCTGCTGCTGGTCTCGGCCATGGCGCTCGGCGGCTCGCTGCCGGCCTATGCCGACGGCCCCGCTTTCCTGATGGTCTTCGGCGGCACCGCCGCGGTCACTGCGATGAGTTTCTCGATCGAGGAAGTCCTGAACCTCCCTGCCGTGCTCGGCACCACGCTGGTCCGCGGCGTGCCGCGCGGTGCCGCCGCGGCGCGGCGGTTGCTGGCCGTCGCCGAACAGGCGCGGCGGAACGGCTTGCTGGCGCTGGAAAATCTGCTGCCGCGCCTGAACGACGACCGCTTCCTGGTCAAGGCCGTAGCCTATGTCGTCGACAACACGCCGGCCGAACCGCTCGAGCGCGCGCTGCGGACCGAGCTGCACGCGACCCTGGCGCGCCATCGTGCGGCCGCCGACATGCTGCGCCGGGGCGGCGAAGTGGCGCCGGCGATGGGGCTGATCGGCACCTTGGTCGGGCTGGTCCAGATGCTCGCCAATCTCAACAATCCGGCCAGTATCGGCCCGGCGATGGCGGTCGCGATCCTGGCGACGCTCTACGGCGCGGTGCTGGCCAACATGGTGCTGCTGCCGCTGGCCGCGAAGCTCGACCGCAACAACCACGCCGAAGCGCTCATCGCCAACCTCACGATCATGGCGGCGGTCTCGATCGCCAGCCATGACAGCCCGCGCCGCCTGGAGGTGATGCTGAACAGCATCCTGCCGCCGGCCCAGCGCATCACCTATTTCGATTAGACCCGCAAAGGCAAAGGCGGAAGGACTTAAGAATATGCGTCTGCTCATCGTCGGCCCGCTTTCGGGCTATATCAGCGCGGCCGGCAAGATCGCGATGGCGCGCGGCGCCAAGGTCACCCAGGCCGACGATATCGAGCGCGGCATGGCGGCATTGCGCGGCGGCCGCGGCGCCGATCTGATCATGATCGACGTCAAGCTCGATGTCGGCCAGATGATCCAGGCGCTGAAGGCCGAGCGCATTCATGTGACCGTCGTCGCCTGCGGCATCGGCAACGACGCCGGGGCTGCGGTCCGCGCGATCAAGGCGGGCGCCAAGGAATACATCCCGCTGCCGCCGGATGCCCAGCTCATCGCGTCCGTGCTGGCGGCGGTGGCCGATGAGAGCCATGCCCTGATCTTCCGCGACCCGGTCATGGCGCAGGTGCTGCGCATGGCCGAGCAGGTGGCGCCGGCCGATGCCAGCATCCTGATCACCGGCGAAAGCGGCACCGGCAAGGAGGTGCTCGCCCGCTTCGTGCATCGCAAGAGCCGGCGCGCCAATGCCCCGTTCATCTCGATCAATTGCGCGGCGATCCCGGAACAGCTCCTCGAAAGCGAGCTGTTCGGCCATGAGAAAGGCGCCTTCACCGGCGCCGTGGCGCGGCGCCTCGGCAAATTCGAAGAGGCCAATGGCGGCACGCTGCTGTTGGATGAAGTAACCGAAATGCATCCGCGCCTCCAGGCGAAGCTGCTGCGCGCCATTCAGGAACGGGAAATCGACCGGGTCGGCGGCAACCAGCCGGTCAAGGTCGACATCCGCGTGATCGCAACCAGCAACCGCGACCTCGACCAGGCGGTGCGCGAGGGCCAGTTCCGCGACGACCTCTATTTCCGCCTGAACGTGGTCAATCTGCGCCTGCCGCCCCTGCGCGAGCGGCCGCAGGATGTCGAGGTCCTGGCCGAGTTCTTCGCCCGCAAATATGCCGAGCACAATGGCTATGAATTCCATGGCATCAGCGCCGCCGCCAAGCGCGTGCTGCAGGGCCACCACTGGCGCGGCAATGTCCGCGAGTTGGAAAACACCATTCATCGCGCCGTGCTGCTGGCCAATGGCGGCCTGATCGAGCCCGAGGCGCTGCTGCTTACCGGCGGCCGGCTGAGCGCCGAACCCGCGGCCGCTGCGCCGCAGCGCCCGGCCGTTGCGAGCGCGAGCCCGCCCAACGGCGGCACGCCGGTCGGCACCCTGGTCGGCCGCACCGTCGCCGATGTCGAACGCGACCTGATCATCGAGACGCTTCAGCACTGCCTCGGCAACCGGACGCACGCCGCCGGCATCCTCGGCATCTCGATCCGGACGCTGCGCAACAAGCTGCAGCAATACAAGCAGGAAGGCCTGGCCGTGCCGTTGCCGGGCGAGCCCGAAGCGGCGCGGGCGTGACCGGCGCCATGCCCTCCCTTGCCTGACCGATCATGGCCCTGACCACCACGACGCCAAATCCGCCGATGACCCTGCCGGCGAGCACCGGCATGGCTCTGCCGGCCTGGCTCGGACCGGTCCAGAAGGCGGTGTTCCGCGGCGAGGTCATGCTGGCGCTCGGTGTCGTGGCGCTGCTGGTCGTGCTGATCCTGCCGATGCCGCCCTGGCTGTTGGACGGGTCGCTGGCGCTGTCGATGACCTTGTCGGTGCTGATCCTGATGATCGTGCTGTTCATCGAACGGCCGCTCGAATTCTCAGGGTTTCCGATCGTCCTGCTGGTCTCGACCATGATCCGCCTGGCGCTCAACATGGCGTCGGTCCGGCTGATCCTGGGCCATGGCCACGAAGGCACCCGCGCCGCCGGCGGCGTCATCGAATCCTTCGGCTATTTCGTGATGGGCGGCAATTACGTCATCGGCGTGATCGTGTTCGCGATCCTGGTGACGGTGAATTTCATGGTCATCACGCGCGGCTCCGGCCGCATCGCCGAAGTCGCGGCCCGCTTCACCCTCGACGCCATGCCCGGCAAGCAGCTGGCGATCGACGCCGATCTGGGTTCGGGGCTGATCGACGAAACGACCGCCAAGAAGCGCCGCGCCGATCTCGAAGGCGAAAGCAATCTCTTCGGCGCCATGGACGGCGCCTCGAAATTCGTCCGCGGCGACGCGATCGCCGGTCTGATCATCACCGCGATCAACATCATCGCCGGCCTCATCATCGGCATCGTACAGCGCGGCATGCCGGTGGGGCAGGCGCTCAACACCTACACGCTCCTGACCGTCGGCGACGGGCTGGTGTCGCAGATCCCGGCGATCATCGTCTCGCTCGCCGCCGGCATCATGGTGTCGAAGGGCAATATCCAGGATTCGATCGACCGCACCCTCTTCGCCCAGTTCTCAGCCTATCCGGCGGCACTCGGCATGGTGTCGTTCCTGTCGGCGTCGCTGGCGCTGCTGCCCGGCGTGCCGTTCCTGCCCTTCATCTTCTTCGCGACCTTGAGCGGCTGGGCCGCCTGGTACCTGCCGCGGGTGCGCGCGGAAGCGGCTGCGGTCAAGCAGGCGGAGGTAGAAGCCGCGGCTCCCAAGGCCCCGGTCAAGGAAGAGCCGATCGCCACCGCGCTCCAGATCGATCTGTGCCGGCTGGAACTGGGCTACGGCTTGCTGCCGCTGATCAATGACGAGCGCGGCAACCGGCTGACCGACCAGATCAAGGCGCTTCGGCGCCAGCTCGCATCCGACATGGGCTTCGTCATGCCCTCGGTGCGCATCCAGGACAATCTGCAGCTCGCATCCAACACCTATGTCATCCGGATCAAGGAGATTGAAGCCGGGCGCGGCGAACTCCGGCCGACCATGCTGCTGGTCATGGATCCGCGCGGCGAACCGATCACCCTGCCGGGCGAGCCGACGGTCGAGCCGACCTTCGGCCTGCCGGCCATGTGGATCGCCGATCATCTGCGCGAGGAGGCGACGTTCCGCGGGCTGACGGTGGTCGATCCCCAGACCGTCATCACCACCCATCTGACCGAATTGATGAAGGACAATATGGCGGAGCTGCTGTCCTATACCGAGACGCAGAAGCTCCTGCTCGAACTCGACAAAGACCATCAGAAGCTGATCGCGGAGCTGATCCCGAGCCTGATCTCGACCGGCGGCGTCCAGCGCGTGCTGCAGAATCTCCTGCATGAGCGGATCTCGATCCGCGACCTGGCGACCATCCTCGAAGGCACGGCGGAGGCTTGCGGCTATACCCGGAACATCAGCTCGATCACCGAACATGTGCGCTCGCGCCTGGCGCGCCAGATCAGCGACGCGAATATGAGCGACGCCGGCTACATCCCGCTGGTGACCCTGTCGCCGCAATGGGAACAGGCCTTCGCAGAGTCGATCGTCGTCCATGGCGAGGACAAGCAACTGTCGATGGCGCCGACCAAGCTGCAGGAATTCATCGTCGCCGTGCGCCAGTCCTTCGACCGCTTCGCCATGGTCGGGGAGAGCCCGGCGCTGCTGACCAGCCCGGCGATCCGCCCCTATGTCCGCTCGATCGTCGAACGTTTCCGGCCGTCGACCGTGATCATGTCGCAGAACGAGGTCCATCCGAAGGCGCGCATCAAGACCCTGGGGCAAATCTGAGCCATGACCCGCACCTTTTCGCCGCCCGAGGCGAGACGAGAACATTCCGGACGCGGAGCGCAGAGCGATGCGGCTTAGAACGCTGATTGCGCCCACGATGGGCCAGGCAATGGACCTGCTGCGCCGGGAATTGGGCAATGACGCCATCATCGTCTCGACCGAGAACACCGATCACGGGATCAAGATCGTCGCGGCGCTGGAGGAGGCCGAGGAAGAGATCCCGACCATCGGTCGCGTGGTCGCCGATCCGCTGGGGCCGGAACCGGTCGACGATCCGATCGATGTCGTGCATGAAGCGCTGCTGCAGCACGGGCTGCCCAACCGGCTCCTGGAAAAGCTGATCGACGCCAGTTTCATCGTCGGCGCCGATGATCCGACGGAGGCTCTGGCCGGTGCGCTCGCGCGAATCTATGATTTCGAGCCGCTGGCGCCCAGCCGCGGGCCGAACCAGCCGCTGATGTTGCTGGGCGCGCCCGGCGCCGGCAAGACCGTAACCATCGCCAAACTTGCGGCGCGCGCGGTCTTCGCCAAGCGCAAGGTCCGGATCATCACGACCGATACCGTCCGGGCCGGCGGCATCGAACAGCTTCAGGCTTTCGCCCGGATCATGAAACTGCAGCTTTACATCGCCGAGACCGACCGGCAATTGGCCCGGCTGGTCGATGCCGCCGCGCCCGACGAACACATCCTGATCGACACGCCGGGGATCAATCCGTTTTCGGCGCGCGATCTGGCCGAGGTCACGGCACTGGCCGCGGCAGTTCCCGCCGAACCGGTGCTGGTGATGGCGGCCGGCGGCGACGTCGTCGATGCGATGGAACAGGCGCAGCGCTTTGCCGCACTCGGCATCCGCCGCCTGCTGGTGACCAGGCTGGACATGGTCCGCCGCCTGGGCAGCGTACTCGCAGCGGCGGATGCCGCCGCTATGGCGTTCAGCGACTGCAGCAGGACACCTGCCGTCGCCGACGGATTAAATCCGCTCGACCCTATGGGATTGGCAAAAATGCTCCTGCCCGAACCCGCAGCGACCACGTCTGCGCAACCGGCGACACGAGGACTCCGCACATGATCGTTCCCCTCGATGTCCGGCAGGCGGCGACGGCCGCCGCCCCCGCCCGGTCAAATCTCATCGCCGTAGCCTCCGGCAAGGGCGGCGTCGGCAAGACCTGGTTCTCGATCAGCCTGGCCCACACCCTGGCGCTGGCCGGCAAGAAGGCGCTGCTGTTCGACGGCGATCTGGGCCTCGCCAATGTCGATGTCCAGCTCGGCATGACGCCGCGCCGCGACCTCGGCACATTCCTCGCCGGCCAGACGACCTTGGGCGAGACCGCATCGCGCTATGCCCCCGGCGGCTTCGACGTCATCGCCGGCAGATCCGGCTCCGGCTCGCTGGCCCAGGTGGCGCCCTCCCGGCTCGCCGCCCTGCGCAGCGACCTGCAGATCCTGGCGACGCAATACGACTACGTCATCATGGATATGGGCGCCGGCATCGAGCGCACGGTGCGCTCCTTCGCAACCCAGGCGAAGTTCTGCTTCGTCGTGACCACCGACGAGCCGACCGCCATCACCGATGCCTACGCCTTCATCAAGGTTACGACGATGGAACGGCCGAACGCCGATATGCGGCTGGTGGTGAACATGGCGAATTCTGTGCGCGAAGGCGAACGCACCTTCGCGATCCTGCAGAAAGCGTGTCGGGAATTCCTCAAGGTCGAACTCGAACTGGGCGGGATCATCCGCCGCGACCTCCATGTCCGCGAAAGCATCCGCAAGCAGACATCGCTCATGACCCGCTATCCGAACAGCGAAGCGGCCATCGACGTGCAGGCGATCGTCGCGCGCCTGCAGCACGCCGGCCCGTAGCGGAGCGCGCGGCAGTGAGTGTCCTGACCGGCCCCGCGCCGCTGCCGCCGATCCTGGCGAATCCCGTCGCCGTGGCCGCGGACGGCACGCCGCTGGTCCTGACCATCCTGGCGGCGCGCGCCGCGGATCGGATCGGCAGCCTGCTCGCCGAGACGCTGCAGACCGCCGCCGGCCCCGGCAACATCATCAGCGGCACGATTGCCGAGAGCGCGCCCGACGGCACGGTGACGATAACCACGCAGAACGGCACGACCCTCACCTTCCATCATCCGCCGGAACTGCCGCTCGATCTCGGCAGCACCGTCGTTCTGCGGCTTCTGCCGAACGCCCAGGCGCCGCAGGCGATGCTGCTGTCCGTGAACGGCCGGCCGATGACCTCGCGCGGTGCCGCGCCGCCGACCGGTGCCGCCGCGGCGCCCGCCGCGTCGAGCGCGGTTTTTCGCCCGCCCGCTGCTCCGGCCGGCACCGGCACCACCTCGGTCGCCGCCGCCTACCTCGCGACGATCAGCCTCGAGGACGAAACCGCGATCGAAGCGGCGATCAGCGAGGACGGGCTGACCCTCGATGCCGCGCCGACCGGCGCCGGCGACGACGGCATCGGCGAGAGCGTCGTTGCGACGCTGATCCGTCCGGCCCCGGCCAAGCTCGGCCAGACCGCGGTGCCGACCGGGACGCGCTATCTTGTTTCCGTGCGCGCGATCGGCGCCGCCGATCTGCCTGTTGCCGCGAAGGCGCCGCCCGCCGGCGCCGCGATCCCGATCGCGTCCGGACTGAATGCTGCCGCGCCGGCAGCGGCGGCGCCTTTGCCGGTTTCCGCCGCCGCGACCATCCTGTTGGCGCTGCAGGCCGCGTCCGGGCCACCGGCGGCCCCGGCAGATCCGCCCGAGGACGAAACCGCAGCCACCCCGTCAGAGCCGGCGCCGGCAGCGACTCGCTCAGCGATCGATGCCGTCCCGCTGCAGCCCCGCCCGACCGCCGCGGCGGCGACGATCGCCGCGGGTCCCGTGCCGCTTCCGCCGACGCCCGCCACAGCACCACCACCGGCACCACCCGCGACTGCAGAGCCGGCCGGCGTCGAGCCGGCGCCGGCCCCCTCCGTCGCCGCGGCCGACCATCTCGCGCCGCCGAAGGACGCGCAACCGGCCGATGATGCGGCGTTCCGGCCGCAGATCCTGACGCTCGCCGGCCGCGTCGTAGCACCGCGCCAGCCGGCCGAAACCCTGATCGAAACGGCGATCGGCACCCTTGCCCTGCCCGCGCCGGAACCGCTGCCGCTGGGCGCCGCCGTGCAGCTGCGCGTCACCGCCGTTGCCGCTCCGCTGCCGCCGCCGCGCGCCGCCCATACGTCAGACGGCCCGTTGCTCCACGGCGATCCGTCGCCGGATGGCACACCGCCATCGCTGATCGAGGAATTGTCGCAAGCCGTCGCCGGGGCCGGCGCGGCCGTTGCAGCCGAACTGCGCGCAGCGCTCGTTCTGGAACCCGGCGCCGGGCTGGCCGCCGCAATCTTTACCTTCCTCGCCGCGCTTGGGCCCGCCGCTTCGACGCGTCCCGCCGACCTGCCCGGCCGCAAGGCGCTGCTCGACACCGGCCGGACCGACCTGGCCGCTCGGCTCGACCATGCCCGCGCCGATATCGGCAGCGTTCGCCCGCCCGACCGCCCGGATGGCTGGACCGTGACCACCCTGCCCTTTCTCGGCGCTGCCAGCATCCGGCCGCTGCGCCTCTACCGCAAGCGGCACCAGGACAAGGATGACGAGGGTAGGCCGCGCGGCCGGCCCAGCGACCGCTTCGTCCTCGAAGTCGAGCTGAAGCGGATGGGGCCGCTGCAATTCGACGGGCTGGTGCGGGAACGCCGCTTCGATCTGGTCGTGCGCAGCCGCGAGGCCTTCGACCCGGCGCTGCAGCACCTGGTCGAGCACGCCTTCCAGGACGGGCTGTTGATCAGCGGCTGGAGCGGTGAGATCGGCTTCGGCCGGACCGGCAAATTTCCGCTGCAGGCGGACCCGCACAGCGCATCGCACCTGGATCTCGGCGCCTGACCGATCACATGCCGACGCCGGTCAAAGCCACCGAGCGATCCCAGAGCGCCGCCGCCAGCGCATGGTCTTGCGCCAGCGGATTGGGCGCGGCCTCCCGGCATTCCCGGAAGTAGCGCCCCGTGACCCCCGCCAATTCCGGCGCCGTCGCGACATGGAGCGTGGTCTTCGCTCCCTGTTCCGCGCACAGCAGGAACAGCCTGATCACCGGCGTCAGTATCGTGACCAGGAGACCCAGCACGCCGCCGAGGTTGAAGATGTTGGTGGCGACGACGCCGGGATGAACGATATTGACCGTGACGCCGGTTCCATCGAGACGCCGCGCCAACTCGACCGTGAACAGCAGCAGCGCCAGCTTCGACTGGCCATAAGCGCCCATGATGCTGAAGTGGCGCTCGGCCTGCAGATTGCCGAGATCGAGACTCGCCCGGTCGGCCGCCTGCGAGCCGACATTGACGATGCGCGCCGGCGCCGAGCGCTTGAGGAGATCCAGCAGTTCGAGAGTCAGGACAAACGGCGCCAAGTGATTCACCGCAAAGGTCCGCTCGAACCCGTCCGGCGTCAACTCACGCTGCGGCCGCCCCAGCCCGGCATTGTTGACCAGCAGATCGAGCCGCGGGTAGCGCGCCTTGACCGCCGCAGCCAAGCGCCGGACCTCGGCCAGGGAAGAAAGATCCGCGATCAGCAGGTCGATCTGCGCGGCCGGGGCACGATCGGCCAGCCAAGCCCGTGTCTGTTCGCCCAGTACCTTGTTCCGGGCGACGATCGCAATCGTGCTGCCCGGTGTCGCCAATCCAAGCGCGGTCCAGACGCCGATGCCATGGGTCGCACCGGTGACAAGGGCGATTCGCTTCGGCAGGTCGGTCATCGCGGCGTCAGATCCTGATCGTGGGCGGCATCACCCGGCGAGCGCCAACACCGCGCGCAAGAGCGTTTCGGCGCCGGCACGCGCCTGATCCTGGGTGATGCTCTCCGCCTCATTATGGCTCAGGCCGTCTCGGCACGGCACGAATATCATGCCGGCCGGTGCTACCGCGGCGATATTGACGGCATCGTGGCCGGCGCCGCTGACGATGTCGCGATGGCGAAACCCCAGGGATTCGGCCGCCGCGCGCACGGCACCGACGACCTGCGTGTCGAATTGCACCGGCGCCGAATACTGCACCGGGGTAACGGCGATATCGAGACCCGACCGGGCCGACTCGGCCGCCACGGCTTCAGCGATCGCCGCGTCGATTGCATCCAGGACCGCCTGGTCCGGGTGGCGCAGATCGATGGTGAAATCGACGCGGCCCGGGATGACGTTGGTCGAGCCCGGCGCCACCCGGCAGATGCCGATCGTCAGCACCGTTTGCGGCCCGTGCCGGCGCGCCAGCTGATCGAGCGCCACGGCGAGTCGAGCCGTGCCTTGAAAGGCGTCACGGCGCATTGCCATCGGAGTCGTGCCCGCATGCGAATCACGGCCGACGACCGCGACCTCGTACCAGCGAATTCCCTGCACGCCGGTGACCACGCCGATCTCGTCGCCCGCCGCTTCGAGCAACGGCCCCTGCTCGATATGCAGTTCCAGGAATGCGCCGTAGCGCCGCCCGCCGCAGGGTTCCGGACCGGCAATGCCGGCGGCGTCCAGCGCCGCCCCGACCGTCACCCCATCCTGATCGCCGCGCGCCCGCGCCTCATCGATCGTGTATTTGCCGGCGAAGACGCCCGATCCCATCATCGACGGCGCAAAACGGGCGCCTTCCTCATTGGTCCAATTGATCAGTTCGAGCGGCGCCGCGGTCTCGTACCCGGCATCGTCCAGCGTCCGCAAGACTTCCAGCCCGGCCAGCACACCGAGGATGCCGTCGAATTTCCCGCCCGTCGGCTGGGTGTCGAGGTGGCTGCCGAAGCCGATCGGCGGCAGCGTCTCGTCTCGTCCCTCGCGGCGCGCAAAGATATTGCCCATGAGGTCGATCGTGACCGTGCAGCCGGCTTCACGGCAGCGCGCGATGAACCACTCACGCACCTGCCGGTCCAGATCCGTCAGGCTCAGCCGGCAGATGCCGCCCTTCGCCGTACCGCCGATCTCGGCCGTTTCCATCAGCGTCGACCAGAGCCGCGCATCGTCAATCTTCAGGTTTGTCATCGTCAATCTTCAGGTTTGTCATTGTCGCCTTGCCCCGGCACTCGCGAGACGACCACCGTAGCGGCATCCGCCGCGTCCGGAAACCGGGTCGATCGGCGCCGGTTCAGGCCGTCGGCTTCGGCGCCGGAGTGGCCGGCGGCGCGAGTGCGGCGGCACCCTCTGCCTGCGGGTAGGCTGCGCGCAGGCGAGTGATCGTCTCATCCGCGCGGAAATCGTCGCCTTTCGGCGTTTTGGTCAGCGTGATATTGAGTTTCGCCTCAACCTGGAGACTCGAATCCGGCTGTGCGTACCAGGCCGGCCCGCCCGGCCCGCCCCATGCCAGGGTGCCGACGAAATGCCGATGCCGAAAGCCAAAGCCTTCATAGAGAAATGGATCGTCGAGATAGTCTTCGACATTCACGGCGTCGACGCTGGTGCGCCGTTCCGTTACTTCAAATCCTTGATAACCATGGGCCTGCGCGATCTGGCTCGCATGCCACAATGCCAGATCCTGCGCCAAATTCTTGACCTGTAGTTCCGCCGGGGCCTCTTCGGCGCGAAAATCGTAACCCGATTGCTCGGGCGTGACGTAGGAGACAATCCAATGCGTGTCGTCGATCGGATGGTCGAAATAGCCGAATGTCTTGGCAACCTGAATTGGCGTCATCAACGGATAGATCGGCGTCGCGACGCAGGCATTGAGCAATAGCCCGCTACCTATGGCTGCTAACAGGGACCAGCAAGGATTTGCCATGCGCCCACCTCCTGAACGCCATAGACGCCAACTATTCGGTCTTTATTCTAGGAGATACGCAGAAACGCGCTGTGAGCGTTGCGGACCGCGATCCTCCGCAAACCGCGGCCTAGTGTCGCACCACGGAGCAACATTAGGAGCATCAGCGAAGCCCACAAGCCATGGTTTCCAAAACTCGGCTGGAGCAGCAGCGTGCCCATCAGAAAGCCGCAGGCGGAGATGACCATGCTGTCGCGCAACGCCTTCGTACCGGTCGCTCCGATATAGATTCCGTCGAGTTGGAAGCCCCAGACCGACACCAGCGGCGACAGCACCGCCCAGGGCAGATAGAGCAGCGCCGCCGCGCGAATCGCCGGTTGATCGGTCAGGAGCGCGATGATCGCCGGACCCAACAATAGATAGGCCAGCGAGAAGCCGGCAGCGCCGGCGAAGGCCCAGCCGAGCGACAGGTTGATCGACCGCCGCAGGGCGACCGCATCGCCGGCGCCGATCGCCGCGCCGACCAGCGCCTCCGCGGCCTGTGCGAACCCGTCCAGGCCGAAGGCCATGAAAGTCTGAAAATTGAGCAACAGTGCATTCGCCGCGAGCACCGTGTCGCCCTGCCGCGCCCCGAGATGCGCGAACCAGCCGAAACTGGCGACCAGGCACAGCGTGCGCAGGAAGATATCGCCGTTGACGCGGAGCAGCCGGAACAGCGCCTCGCGCTCGAGCACCCTAGGCCAAACGATTGGCGGCAGAGCGCGATGCCGCAATCGCCACAGCACGCACACGCCGATCGCCAGCCCCGTCCAGTCGGCCCCGGCCGTCGCCGCGCCGATACCCGCCACTCCCCAGCCGAATCCCAGCACGAACAGCAGCGCCAGCGCCATGTTCGCCAGGTTGATGGCGATCTGCACGACCAGCGCCAAACGCATGCGCTGGCGCCCGAGCAGATAGCCCAGCACGACATAGTTGCCGAGCGTGGCCGGCGCCGACCAGATCCGCGCGCTGCAATACAGCACCGCATTCTCGTGGACCTCGGCACTGCCGCCCAGCAGGTCGAGCGCGACGGCAATCAGCGGCGACTGCAGCGCCAGCAGGACCGCACCGATCGCCCCGGCCAGCAGCAAGGCCCGCAGCAAGGTTGCGCGGACCTCGTTCCAATCGCCGGCGCCGGCCGCCTGAGCGATGAAACCGGTCGTGCCCATGCGCAGGAAGCCGAAGCCCCACAGAACGAAATTGAAGAACAGGCCACCCAGCGCGACTCCGCCGAGCGCGGCCGGCCCGGGCAGATGGCCGGCGATCGCCGTATCGACGGCAGACAGCACCGGCTGAGTGAGATTCGCGAGCACAACCGGCACCGCCAGCGCCAGCAATCGCCGATGGCCAATCGGCACGGCTCCCGACGATTCGAGAATACTACCCGGTGCGCCCATCTCGCCCCCAGCAAGCCATCCCCGGCAGGCCGGTCGCGCGCCCCGCCACACGCCTGGGATAGTCATAGAATGACGCAGTTCGCGAGCGGCGATCCAGTGCGCGAAAGGCAATGCAGCCTCACGGTCCCGCCCCGCCCGGCGCGCGCAACTCCACCGGGACGAGGCGCTTGATTTCTCCGACGATTTGACGCCTCCTGGAACCATATGGCGACAGGACGATGCGAGGAATCGCGCCCAACCTGTCGGCCTTCACGGGAGGGGATCGGGCTCCATGACCACCAGCGCCCGCTATGAGCGGATCCGGCAAAATCCGAATTTCCAAGCTCTCTGCCGCTCCCGGGATCGACTCGCCTGGACCTTGGCCGGCATCGTTCTGGTCCTTTACTATGGCTTCGTACTCCTGGTCGCCTTCGGCCAGGATTTTCTCGGGCAGCCATTGCTGACGGGTTCGGTGACGACGATCGGCCTGCCGATCGGAGTCGGGGTGATCCTGTGCGCGATCGGGACGACCGCCATCTATGTCTGGCGCGCCAACACCTATTTCGACGCTCTGACCAAGAAGCTCATGGAGGAAACGAAGTGATGCGCAGAGCGCTTGCGGCCGCGGGAACGGCCACTCTCCTCGCCCTCCCCGGGCTGGCATCCGCGCAGGAGGCGCCGGCGGCGCCGCCGCTCAACATCGCGGCCATCGTGATGTTCCTGGTGTTCGTCGGACTCACCCTCTACATCACCTACTGGGCGTCGCAACGGACGAAAAGCGCCACCGATTTCTATGCCGCAGGACGCGGCATCACCGCCCTGCAGAACGGCCTCGCCATCGCCGGCGACTTCATGTCGGCCGCTTCCTTCCTCGGCATCGCCGCCCTGGTGTACACGAGCGGGTTCTACGGGCTGATCTACTCGGTCGGGTGGCTGGTCGGCTGGCCGATCATTCTGTTCCTGATTGCCGAACGGCTGCGCAATCTCGGGAAATACACCTTCGCGGATGTCGCCGCCTTCCGTCTGAAGCGCGAGCCGATCCGCATCATGGCGGCGCTGTCGACGCTCGTCGTCGTGATCTGGTACCTGATCGGCCAGATGGTCGGCGCCGGCCAGTTGCTGCACGCGCTGGTACCGCAGATCGCATACAGCTATGCCGTCGTCCTGGTCGGCGCGCTGATGATCATCTATGTCACCTTCGGCGGCATGAAGGCGACGACCTGGGTGCAGATCATCAAGGCCGGCCTGCTGCTGGGGGGCGCGACCGTCATCGCCGTCGCCGTGCTGGCCCGCTACGGCTTCAGCTTCGAGGCGCTGTTCGCAGCTGCCGTCAAGATCCACCCCAAACACGATGCGATCATGCGCTCGGTCGCCCCGATCGGCTCGGCGCCGAATCCGGTCGAGGCGATCTCGCTGGGCATGGCGCTGATGTTCGGCACGGCCGGTCTGCCGCATATCCTGATGCGTTTCTTCACCGTCGCCGACGCCAAGGCGGCGCGGAAATCGGTGCTCTACGGCACCTGCTTCATCGGCTATTTCTACATTCTGACCTTCATCATCGGCTTCGGCGCGATCGTGATGGTCACGGGCAATCCGGAATATTTCGATCCGATCACCCATGCGCTCAAGGGCGGCGGCAGCATGCCGGCGGTCTGGCTGTCGCACGCCGTCGGCGGCGATCTCTTCCTGGGTCTCATCGCAGCGGTCGCCTTCGCCACGATCCTCGCCGTCGTCTCCGGCCTGACCTTGTCGGGCGCCTCGGCGGTGTCCCATGATTTTTATGCCAATGTCATCGCGCACGGCAATGTCAGCGAGCAGACGGAGGTGCGCGTGTCCAAGGCCGCGACGGTCGTCCTCGGCATCATCGCCGTGTTGCTCGGCATCGCCTTCGAAAAGCAGAACGTCGCTTATATCGTCGCGCTCACCTTCTCGATCGCCGCATCGAGCAATTTCCCGATCCTGGTCCTGTCGATGTTCTGGAAGGGGCTGACCACCAGGGGCGCGCTCGCCGGCGGTTATACCGGCCTGTTCGGCTCCGTCCTCCTGATCGTGCTCGGTCCGACGGTCTGGGTGAAAGTGCTGGGCTTCGGGGCGAGCGTGTTCCCGCTCGACAATCCGACCATCATCACGCTGCCGGCGGCGGTCGGGATCGCCTGGGTCGTCTCGATCCTCGACCATTCGAAATCGGTCGCGGCCGAACGGGCGCGATTCGACGACCAATATGTCCGCTCGCAAACGGGTCTGGGTGCTGAAGGCGCCGCCGTCCACTGACGATCACTGCTGCCGGGCGGTGCTTCACCCGCCCGGCAGCAGTGAAGCGCTCACACTGCTCGCCGCTTTTGCGCCGGTACTTCGTGCGTCTTCAGGACCGATTCAGTCGCGGCATCGACCTCGATCAGCTTGACCGCGTAGGTCCAGAGTTCGGCGACGTGGCGCAGAACGGCCTGGCAGCTCTTCTCGTCGAGCACGATGCCGTCATGGACGAAGTGCTTGAGCACCAGGGTGCGATCACCCGCCATGTCGACATCGGTGATCTGGATGTCCGGCTCGCGCCGTGAAATGTCGTAGGATCGCGCCAGGGCAGAGCGGATCTCGCGATAGCCCACTTCGTCGTGGATGGCGTCGACCATCATGTTCGGTTCGGCCGCATCGTCGAAGACGCGGAACAGGCGCAGCTTGCGGATGACGTTGGGCGACAGGAATTGCAGGATGAAGCTCTCATCCCGGTAATTCGCCCAGGCGTCGCGCAAGGTCCCGTAAGGGTCTTTGTTCCCGGCGAATTGCGGAAAGAAATGCCGGTCTTCCGCGGTCGGATTGAGGCAAATCCGCTTGATGTCGTCCATCATCGCGAAGCCCAGCGCGTAGGGATTGATGCCGCTGTAGCGCGGATCGTCGAAATCCGGCTGGAACACCACGCTGGTATGGGAATGCAGGAACTCGAGCATCGAGCCGTCCGAGATCATCCCCTTGTCGTGCAGACGGTTCATGATCTCGTAGTGGACGAAGGTTGCGCAGCCTTCGTTGATCACCTTGGTCTGCTTCTGCGGGTAATAATACTGTGCGATATTGCGGACGATCCGGCACAATTCGCGCTCCCACTCTTCCAGATTGGGTGCGAATTTTTCCATGAAATAGAGAATATTCTCTTCCGGCAAGCCGAGCCGCTGCTGCTGTTCCAGTTGGATTCGCGCGAGTTCGGTGGCGCCCAAGCTCTTGATCACTTCCGGCGTCGGCACGGTGCGCCAGAGATCATTATAGGTCGTCTCGGCGTGCTGTCGCCGCTCCTGCTCTCGCTTGCGATCCTCGGCAAAGTTCAGGGGCTTGCGCCGCGTATAGCGGTTGACGCTCTCATCCATCAGTGCATGCGCCGCGTCGAGCAACGCTTCGACCCGCTGCACGCCCTGCTGCTCCTCGCATTTCAGCACATAGTCCCGCGAGAATGCCAGATAGTCGAGAATGCCCGACGCGTCGGTCCATTGCTGGAACAGGTAGTTGTTCTTGAAGAAATGATTGTGGCCATAGGCCGCGTGCGCGATGACCAAGGTCTGCATGGTCATGGAATTTTCTTCCATGATGTAGCAGAGGCAGGGGTTGGAATTGATGACGATCTCGTAGGCCAGGCCCTGCAGCCCGCGCCGGTAGAGCGCCTCGTTATAGGCAAAGCGCTTGCCGAAGCTCCAATGCCGATACATCAGCGGCAATCCCACCGAGGCATAGGCGTCGAGCATCTGCTCCGAGGTGATCACTTCGATCTGGGTCGGGAAGACATCGAGCCCGAGTTCCTTGCGGGCGATCACTTCGATCGCGTCGTGCACCCGCTTCAGCTTATCGAAATCCCATTCGGGCCCGTCATAGAGCAGGCTTGTCGGAGCGTTGAGGATCGCAGCCATTCAGGTCTCCCCTGTCACACGGCAAAAATCATACGGCTTCGGATCATGCCGCCGGCGCCTTGCCGCGCGAGAACAGGTCGTGAAAGACGGGAAAAATATGCGAGGGATCGCCGACCCGCCGCATGGCGAAATTCGGATGAGCCGGCGCTACTTCGGAATAGGAGCGCCAAAGATCGGTACGGTCCATGCGCCGGTCGCCCATGCCGTCGGCCGACTCGCTGACTTCGATATAGGCAAAATACTGGCAGACCGGCAGCAGATCGCCCAGCAGCGAAATGCAACGGCCGCTATCGGCACCGAAATTGTCGCCGTCCGAGGCCTGCGCCGCATAAATATTCCAGGCGTCGAGCGGGTAGCGCTCCTGGATGATCCGCTTCATCTCGGCCAGCGCGGTCGAGACGACCGTGCCGCCCGTCTCGCGGCTATAGAAGAACGTCTCCTCATCGACTTCCTGCGCCGTCGAGGTATGGCGGATGAACACCAGATCGACCTGCTTGTAGCGCCGGGCCAGAAAGATGTGCAGCAGCATGAAGAAGCGCTTGGCGAGGTCCTTCATCCGCTCGGTCATCGAACCGGACACGTCCATGAGGCAGAACATCACGGCCTGGACATTGGGCTTCGGTATCCGCTCGAAGCGATTGTAGCGGACATCGATCGGGTCGAAATACGGGATCGCCTTGCTCCGGCGGCGCAGCGCATCGAGCCGTTCGACGGCGGCCCGCCGCAACGCTTCCGGCCCGTCCGCCAGTTCCTCGACTTCCTTCTCCAACGCTTCCAGGTCTTCGCGCTTCGGACGCTTCAGCGACAGCCGGCGCGCCATGGAATTGCGCATGGTCCGAACCAGGTTGAGATTGGCCGGATTGCCGCTCACCGAATAGCCGGCGCGGGATAATTCCGGCGCCGACGCCTCCGAGAGCTTCTTCTTGATCAGATCGGGCAGTTCGAGATCCTCGAAAAACAGATCGAGGAACTCCTCCTTGCTCAGCGTGAATTCAAATCCGTCCGTCCCTTCGCCGCTGTCGCTCGCCTCGGAGCCGCGGCCCTGGCCGCCGCCTTGAGGCCGCTCGATCTCGTCGCCGACGACATGCTCCTTGTTCCCGGGCACGATATAGTGCCGCTTGCCGCCGCTGGCGCTCTGCCGAAAACTCGGCTCGTCGATGCCGCGGGTCGGGATCGAGACCTTCTCGCTGCCTTCGACATCGGTGATCTTGCGCTTGCGCAGGGCGTCGAGCACGGCGCCCTTGACCTCGGCGCGGGCGCGCTCAATGAAGCGGCGGCGGTTACCCAGGCTTTTGCCCTTCGGATTGGCACGCCGATCGACGATATTCATGCTCAGTCGCGGTCCTTGCTGCTAGCCCGGGGTTATCTTCAGCCCGCCTTGTTGACGCGCATATACCACTCGACGAGCCGGCGCACCTGCCGCTCCGTATAACCGCGCGCCACCATGCGATCGACGAACTGAGCGTGCTTCTTGTCGCTGTCCGAGTCCTTCTTGCTCCCGAAACTGATCACCGGCAACAGATCTTCGACTTGGCTGAACATGCGCTTCTCGATCACCTCACGCAATTTTTCATAAGAAGACCAGGCCGGGTTCCGCCCGGCATTGGCCGCCCGCGCGCGCAGGGTAAATTTCACGACTTCGTTTCGGAAATCCTTGGGGTTGGCGATGCCCGCCGGCTTTTCGATCTTCGACAGCTCCTGATTCAGGAGTTCCCGGTTCATCAGCTGGCCCGTATCCGGGTCTTTGTAGTCCTGATCCTCGATCCAGGCGTCGGCATAGGCGACGTAGCGGTCGAACAGGTTCTGCCCGTAATCCGAATAGGACTCCAGATAGGCCTTCTGGATCTCGTGGCCGATGAATTCGCTGTAGCGCGGCGCCAGATCGCTCTTGATGAAATTCAGCAGCCGCTTCTCGGCGTCCTCGGGGAATTGATCGCGCCGAATTGCCATCTCCAGCACATACATCATATGCACGGGGTCGGCGGCGATCTCCTGGTTGTCGAAATTGAAGGTCTGCGACAGGACTTTGAAGGCGAAGCGTGTGGAAATCCCTTCCATGCCCTCATCGACCCCGGCCGCGTCACGGTATTCCTGAACCGATTTGGCGCGCGGATCGGAATCCTTAAGGCTTTCGCCGTCATAGACCCGCATCTTCGAGTACAGGTTTGAATTCTCGTGCACCTTCAGTCGCGACAGCACTGAGAAACGGGCGAGCATATCGAGAGTGCTCGGCGCGCAAGGCGCCTTCGACAGCTCGCTGGTCTCCAGAAGCTTTTTATAAATCTTGCATTCTTCGGTGGCACGCAGGCAGTACGGCACCTTGATGACCGAAATACGGTCGATAAAAGCCTCGTTGTTGCGATTGTTCTTGAAGGTCTGCCATTCCGCCTCATTGGAGTGAGCCAGGATGATGCCCTGGAACGGCAGCCCACCGATATTCTCGGTGCCGATGTAATTGCCTTCCTGGGTCGCCGTCAGCAGCGGATGCAGCATCTTGATCGGCGCCTTGAACATCTCGACGAATTCGAGCACGCCCTGCGTCGTCCGGTTCAGGCCACCGGAATAGGAATAGGCATCCGGGTCGTTCTGGTTCAGGAACTCCAGCTTGCGGATGTCGACCTTGCCGACCAGGCTGGAGATGTCCTGATTGTTTTCGTCGCCCGGCTCGGTCTTCGCAACGGCGATCTGCTTCAGCCGCGACGGCTGCAGACGCACCACCTTGAAGCGCGAAATATCACCCTCGAACTCATCCAACCGTTTCGCCGCCCAGGGTGACATCAGCCCGGTCAGGCGCCGGCGGGGAATGCCGTATTTGCTCTCCAGCACGCCGCCGAACTGGTCCGGCCGGAACAAACCCAGCGGTGATTCGAAGAGCGGGCTGATCTCATTGCCGGCTTTCAGGACATAGATCGGATAGGTCTCGACCAACGCCTTGATGCGCTCGGCCAGCGACGATTTGCCGCCGCCGACCGGACCCAGCAGATAGAGGATCTGCTTGCGTTCTTCGAGCCCCTGCGCTGCGTGCCGGAAGAATCCGACGATCCGCTCGATCGTCTCCTCCATGCCGTAGAAATCTTCGAAAGCCGGATAGACCTTGATCGTCCGGTTCATGAAGATCCGCCCGAGCCGCGGATCCATGCTCGTGTCGACCACGGTCGGATCGCCAATCGCCTTGAGCAGTCGCTCGGCGGCACTGGCATGGAGCATGGGATCATCCGAGCAGCCACGGATGTAGTCATCGAGCGACATCTCGACTTCCCGCTGGTTCTCGTAGAACCGGCTGAAGGAACTGAAGAGGCTGTCAGAAGACTGCATTGTCAAACTCCGGGATGTGGGTCTGCGTCATCAAAGCGCAACCCAGGCGTTGGCCGAGACCGGCCGAACGCCAGATGCACATGGCCATCGCTGGCCGGAGACGGGCGAGGCGGGCGTCCTTCGCCCAGCAAGAGATGGATAAGCGTCTGATCGCCAATTCTTAGGCGCCACCAATCCTGATAAGGACTCGCGTCCACGGAAAAACTTCCACGCCGTCAACAATTCCTCAAAACCGCGGACACTCAGGCTCTCGTGCGGGAAGTGTCGCGCCGCGCGGCTTAACAATCCATTTCCGATGGCCAAAACTTCGACTCTACGTCGTCGCGTCCGCGCCATCGGCCGGCTAGCTCCGCAAGATATCCAAGCTGACATACGGCCGTTCGATAACATTCCACGCACCAGCGTCACTCCGCGACACCGCAAATCGTCTCATTCTTCCGCACCTCGCTCGCCGCCGCAACATGCTGGCACCGATCTGGTATATTGGATCGAGCGTTCACCGGTGCAATTCCGGGGCCATGCCGTCGGCGCGGCGCGCTCGCCTCGATCTCCGCCAAAAAGCGCATTGATCCTCCGATCCGTTCTCAGCTCTGCCGCCGTCCCGCCCCAGGGAAGCACGAACAACCCCATCGATCCCGTACCGCAACGTCGTTCGATACTACGCTGGACCCGGCAGCGCCGTCCGACAAGGGATTTGGCGCCACAAATTCGGGTAATAATTAGGCAGAGATGGAATCGGGTTGAAGATCGCGTTGCGTCATTCCCGCGACGTCACCGGCGCGGATTGACCGAGCGACCGCGGCGGACCTACTCTGTCCGCAGATCGCCGCAGGCTCACCGAATAGTGAGGAGACCCGAAGATGACCGCATTTGACCGCACGCGCCGCCGCTTCCTCGCAAGCACGGCCGTCGCCGGGTTCGGTGCGGCGGGACTGAGCCTCCTGGCCGGCATACGCAGCGCTCGGGCGTTCAGCCAGCAGCCGATGAACGCTGCCGAGCACAAGGCGTATCTGGCCGCCTGCTCCGCTGCTGCGGATCCCTACCATGCCGCCCTCGTCCGGCAGGCCGAGGACGATCTGAAAGGGCAGCTGAGCGAGGCCGAAATCCAACGGAAAATTGCCGCGATGCGCTGCCCCATCTGCGGCTGCGCCCTGGTCGCCGCGACACCGTCGTCGCCCGGAGCCGATCGGGCCGGCTGATGTTCATCGCCCGGGCGCATGATCACGGCTCGTGCATCGAAACAGCGCTCGATCGCGCCGAATCGGTGTGCCTGGCGCGCGGCGTGCGCCTGACCGAGCTGCGGCGGCAGGTGCTCGAACTGATCTGGCGCCGGCACGAGCCGGTCGGCGCTTATGAACTGCTCGACGCGCTCAAGGTGACGCATCGCCGCGCCGCGCCGCCGACGGTCTACCGCGCCCTGGAGTTCCTGATCGACCAGGGTCTCGTCCATCGCCTGGAGTCGCTGAACGCCTATATCGGCTGCACGCGGCCCGAGGGGCTGCATGCCGGCCAGTTCCTGATCTGCAGCCGGTGCGGCTCGATCGGCGAACTCGACGACCCGGAAATCGCCGACTCGGTGTCGCGCCGGGCGGCGGCTCTGGGCTTTACGGTCGAACGCCAAACCATCGAAGTGCGCGGAATCTGCGCCGATTGCAGCAGCGCCGCGGCGCTGAATTGACCACCGCTCACAGCCCGGCGCGCGTTTTGATCAGGTCGCGGGCGGCCTGCCGTACCGACTCCGCCGGCACGCGCCGGTAATCCCAGACCGGATCCGGGGGCGGCAATGCGGCGATCATCGTTGCATTGGCTTCGAACAGCAGGATTTCGCCGTCGCGCGACAGGCCGAAATCGATGCCCCCATAGTCGAGGCACAGGGCGTCGCGGATCCGTGCCAGCGCCTCGAAGCCGCGCGCCCCGACGCGGCCCGGCAGATCGGCAAGAAACGCTGCCTCCTCGGCGCGATGTTCCGGATTGTCCGCCATGTCGGCGCTGAAATAATGGATCTTCCACTCGGACGATATCGCCAGGTGCAGCGGGTAAAGCCGCCCGTCGACGATCATCACCCGATATTTCCGCGCCTTGCCGTCCGCACCCCGGGCATCGAGGTATTCGATTACGATCAATTCCGGCCCCGGCAGGGTGGAAACCGCTTCCGCCAGTCCTTCCGGCGCCGCCACGGCGACGAAATGCCGGCCCATGTGAAAGCCGGGCGCGCGCAACAGCAAAGGAAAGGTGAAGCCCGCCTCGATCAGGCGCGCCGCGTCGATTTCGGCGCGCGCGAGGACGGCGACGCGCGGCGCGCGGACACCAGGCAAGCCGCGCAGGCGCTGCGCATTGCCGAGTCTTCCGGTTGCCAGCACGGCTTCCGGCCGGTTGACCACCGGTGCGGCGCTCCGGGCGGTTACGGCGCAGGCCTTGTCGAGCGCCGATCGGCAGAGATCGGCCTCGCCGATTGCATTCAGGATCGCCCGATGCGGCGGCAGCGTCATGCCCGCCTCGTAGAATTCGGTGACCAGCACGATCATCTCGAAGACGCTGCTGTCGACGATCGTCTCATAGGCAAGATTGCCGTCCTGCGCCGAGACGAGAACCAGCAGCGGAACCGGCGCCGCCATTCCCCGGTAGGGCAGCACGGTCAGCGGCCGCCCGCGGAACGCCGCGACTCGATGAAGCTCGGCCGCCGCCTCGTCCCCGTGCTCGGTGAGCAACTGAGCCAGGCCGCGATGCGCCTCACGCAGCGCCGGATCGAGCGCCAGCGCCGCCTCGTAGGACGCCAGCGCCTGCTGCCTCTCTCCCAGGGCCTGCAGCACATTGGCGAGGTTGACATGACCCATCGGATCGCCGGGATGGCGCTTCACCGCCTCGGCATAGACCAGCCGCGCCGCGCGTCGATGCCCGTCGAGGAGCAAGAGCGCGCCCAGATTGTTGAGGGCACCGCCATGGCCGGGCGCAAACGACAGGAGCGCCAGATATTCCTGCTTCGCCTCTTCGATACGCCCTGCTCCGCTGAGCAGACAGGCCCGGTCGAACCGGGCAGACACCGCATCGGGCGCCTCGGCGATCCGGCGGTCCAGCTCCGTCAGCACCTGAGCCCGGAGGTCGGGCGGGATCCAGTCGCTCATCACATCGCCTCCGAATCCGGCGGCATCGGGCCGACATAGCGGGCGCGCGGCCGGATCAGGCCCGGCTGGGTGCGCTGCTCCAAGGCGTGCGCGATCCAGCCGACACTGCGGCCGACCGCGAACAAGGTAAAGGGCGCCCCCGCCGGCAATCCCAGGCTCCGCGTCAGGGCGGTCAAGGCCGAATCCAGATTCGGCCGGTCACCGGTCATCTGCTCGATTTTCGCCAGGATCGGACGATGCCGATCCTCTTGCGGCAGCAAGTCGATGATGGCCCGCGCGCGCGGATCGCCGTCAGGATAGAGGGGATGGCTGAAGCCGGCGATTCCCTCGCCGCGCTGCAGCCGCGCCGCGACCACCGGCACCGGATCGCCGATCCGGTCGATCTCGTCGAACAGCGCCTCGCAGCGCGCGGCCATGCCGCCGTGCAAGGGGCCGGTCAGGGCCGCGAGGCCGCCGATCAGCGCCGCCGGGAGCGACGCGCCGGTCGAGGCGATGCAGCGCACCGTGAAGGTCGAGGCGTTGAGCTCGTGATCGGCGCACAGCACGAGCATCGCGCGCAGCCGGTCGGCCGCCAGAGCATCGACGCCCCAGGCCTGCGCCAGCACCGCATGCGCGGGCTCCCCGCTCGGCATCCGGCCCACCGCCGCCGCCGCAATCTCGCGCACGAGCTTGCCCGCATCGACCCAGAGCGGCGCCGAGCGCCGCGCCCAGGTGGCGAGCGCCGCCGGCTCGGCCAGCGCCAGCAGCGCCGCACAGCGCTCGACCGCGGTGAAGCCGGCCAGCCGCGGCAGCAATTCGGCCCAGAGCCCGGACAGCGCCGGCGCCGGGGCGGCGAACGGGTCGACACCGCCGCAATCCCACAGCAGCCGCGCAACCTGCTCCAAAGTCGCCGTCCGTGACAGGGCGACGGCATCGACGCCGCGATAGTAGAGCCGTCCGTCGGCGAACCGCGTAATCGCCGAGTCGAGCACCGGCAGGCCGAAATCGAGCGCCGCGCGCGCCACCCGCTCGGGCTTACGTCCCGCTGTCTTGCGCCGCCGCAACGCGTCGATTTCCTCGGCGCGGTAGAGGCTCTTGCGCGGATCGGACGGATCCGGTTCGGCGTGGAGCAGCCCGCGGCTGACATAGGCGTAGAGCGTCTGCCGGCCGATGCCGAGCTGTTCCGCCGCCGCCGCCGCATCGATCATATCAGCCATCACCGGCACCTAATATTGATTATATGTATCAACATTGACGAAATTACCGATAAGCGCAATGTCGATCCAGTGGAAATTCTGGGAGGCAATCATGTCTGGTGGTCTCGACGGCATCGTCGCCGCGGAAACCGTGTTGAGTCATGTCGATGGCGAAGCCGGCAAGCTGATCTATCGCGGTCATGCAATGGAGGATCTGGCCGGTAGGGCCAGCTACGAAGCGGTGGCCGGCCTGTTCTGGGCGGGGTTCGCCGAGGCGCCGACCGACGAAGCGTCGATCCGCGCCGGCTTGGGCCAAGCGCGCATGCGGGCGGCCGAGATCGCCGCCCCGCTCCTGCCGCAGATCCTGGGTCTCACGCCGATCGAAGGCCTTCGGCTTCTCCTGGCGGCGCTGCCCGATCGCGACCCGACGCCGCATCATTGGCTGGTCACCGCCGCGATGCCGGTCTTCGCCGCGGCGATCGCGCGCCGGCATGCCGGGCTTTCGGCGCAAGCGCCCGACCCGACGCTCGGACAGGCGGCCGATTTCCTGCGGATGCTGCGGCCGGAGCCGGCCTCCCCTGACGAGGTGGCGGCGCTCGAAACCTATCTGGTGGCCGTCCTCGATCACGGGCTGAACGCCTCGACCTTTGCCGCCCGGGTGGTCGCCTCGACCCGTGCCGGCATGATTTCCTCGGTCGTGGCCGCGCTCTGCGCGCTCAAGGGGCCGCTCCATGGCGGCGCGCCGGGCCCGGTGCTCGACATGCTCGATGCCATCGGCCGGACGGAGAATGTCGATGCCTGGCTTGCAGCCGCAATCGATGACGGCGCCCGGCTGATGGGGTTCGGCCACCGCATCTACCGGGTCCGGGATCCGCGTGCCGACGTCCTGAAGGCGGTTGCGACCCGCCTGCGCGGCGGCGGCAACCGGGTGGACTTTGCGGAATTGGTCGAGCGCCGCGCCCTCGCGATCCTGGCCGAGCGCAAGCCCGGCCGCCGCCTCGACACCAATGTCGAATTCTATACCGCTCTGGTGCTCGATGCGCTGGCGCTGCCGCGTGAGCTCTTCACCCCGGTTTTCGCCATGGGCCGCGTCGCCGGCTGGGCGGCCCATGTGCTGGAGCAGGAGGCGAGCGGCCGTCTCATCCGGCCGCAGTCGCGCTATGTCGGCCCGGTGCCGGCGCCTCAAGCCCTTGCAGGATGAGCGCGCCGACGGCCGGCAGCGCCGGCAAGCTCTCGATATCCTCCAGGCGAAACCAGCCCAATGCCTCGGCATCGTCGGCCGCCTCGCCCTCACCCGACCGCCAATCGAAGAGCACGACGATCAGCGTGTAGTGGTATTGAACGCGCCCGTCCCCATCGCGCTCGATCGCATCGAGCGCGGTGAGGATGCGCGGTGTCGCGGCATCGACGCCGGTCTCTTCCGCGAGTTCGCGCTGCGCCGCCTCGATGACGGTCTCCCCCAGTTCCTGGACGCCGCCCGGACAGCCCCACCGTCCCTGGTTCGGCGGCTTCGCGCGGCGCACGAGCAGGAAGCGATCGTCGCGGCGCACCAGGGCGAGGACGCCGACCAGCGGTCGGCTCGGATAATCACGGCTCATGGCACGGCACTTTGACGGAGACACAGGGCGCAGTCAAAGCCGTCACCGCGCGCCATCCCGGCACGATGGCAACATCGCGAAAATGTCGTCGTCCGTATTCGCTCCGCACAACTTCACCGCGCGGCTGCCGATTTCGCCAAGCACGAAAAGGTCGCGTGCCGGGTCGATCTGCGCCTCAAGCGCGTGTGCCAGAAAGTCCAAAGTATGTCCGCTCTCGAACAGGATGAAATTCGGCGTCCGATCCCAGTATCGGCGATGATATCGATGAATCGCCTTGTTGAAGGTGAATTGCCGCGCATCGCCCTTGCCGTCGCCATCGATGCGATAGCTGATCCAGAACACCCCCATCGGAGCCGCCCTCGGCACGATTTCCAATGATCAAGCGGCCAACATAGAAGGCGGCCGCTTGATCCTTGCTGAAGAACACGGTCACGAGGCGGCGTCGTGCAGAATGAGCCCGAGCGTCGAGCGTGCGCCGGTGCGCACCGTGCTGACGCCGTGGCGCAGCGCCGTCCGGTGCCATTTCCGGACACCGCGCACCGGTCGGTGATTGACGGCGAACACCACCATGTCGCCCTGCCCGAGCGGCACGATCTCGGCCCGTGACTGGGCGCGCGGACGTTGCTCGACCAGCACGAATTCGCCGCCGCTGAAATCGACGCCCGGTCGGCTGAGCAGGATCGCCGCCTGCAGCGGAAACAATTCGGTACCGTACAGATCCTGATGCAGGCAGTTATAGCCGCCTTGTGCATAGCGCAGCAGCAGCGGCGTCGGCTGCGCCTGCCCTGCGGCCCGGCAGCGCGCGCGATATTCCGCATAATCGACCGGATAGGCCTGGCCGCCGCCCAAGCGGGCGCGCCACGCTTCGGCCAACGGCATCAGCGCGTCGTAGAGCGCCTGCCGCATCTCGGCAACCGGGGTCGGCAAAGGATCGCGCCAGTATTTGTAGCACCCCTGCCCGAAGGCGTGCCGCTCCATGACGACACATTTGCGGAACGCCGCCTCGCCTTCCCATAAAGCATCGAGCGCGCTGCACGCCTCCGGCGACAGGAGGGGTGCAACCGCCCAACCCTGCCGGTCAAGATCCGTCCGCAATCCCGCCCAGTCGAGCGCGCGCAATCGTGCGCCGAAATCCGTCATCGCCGGCCCTTCCGCCATCGGTCTGCCCTCAGCTTGAACAGGGTGCCCCGCGCCCGCCACCCGCTTCTTGCGGCCGAATTCCGGTCAAGAAAAAACCCCCGGAGGCGATCCGGGGGTCAGGTCATGCGCAGGACGCGCAACCAGGCGAGAACTACTCGCTCTTCTTCGGCTTCTTGCTCTTGGTCGACGAAGCCTTGGTGCTCGAGGCCTTGGTCGACTTGTGCTTCGTGGTCTTCTTCGGCGCGGACGACGCCGTGTCATCCGCAAAGGCGACGGCGGGGACGGTGGCGGCGCCGACGAACGACAGCAACGCGATCGCGGAAATAAGGGCCTTCATCGAAATCTCCTGACTCTCTCTATTAACCGTTGAGGTGGACCTGTTGGTCGGATATTTGGCACATGGCTGGCTGCAGCGGACCCCACCCTTTGTTCGCATTAGCACTTCAACCATGCCCAAACGATTTGCAGACTTGGGAAATATCATCCGGCTTGACAGTTGCGGCGCCGCGGGCGTCCGTCGGGCACTTCGGAAACGAATACGCCAGCATTACAATTCAAGTCGCTGACGAAAATCCGCTCGAATTCCCCAGCGCCCGACACGCAACCGCACGGGTCGCCTGCCGATGCCGTAACCTTGCGGCCGAGGAAACCTTAACCGCGGGTATCCAACGAAATCAATTAGTCGATAGCAAGCAGGGCGATCAAGCGGCATCAGCGTAGCATTTCTGCCGCAGCGGGCCGTCGATTTACCGCGAATGCGGTTTTGTCGGCCAAACGGCACGGCGGTGCGCCCCGAACGGCCCGAATTTCACGATTTCTCGGCTTCATGGATTTCGCGACGCGTCCGCGAATCGGCGCCGCTCCGCACGGATCAGCCCGAATCACCCGGCAAATGCCAGCCGCACGCCGCGAGGGCCGGCCGCATATGGAGGGGTGGCGGCGCCGCGACGGCAATCAGCCGGTGCTTGGGCCCGACACGGAAGCTGACACCGCGCGCATGAAGATGCAGCCGCTCTCCGACACCGGGCCGGGCGCCGTAAGCGGCGTCGCCGATGACCGGGCAGCCGAGCGAAGCGCAGTGAATTCTGACCTGGTGGGTGCGCCCCGTGCGCGGCTGCAATTCGAGCCAAGCCCCGCCCTCGCCCTGCCCCAACAGCCGCCACGCGGTCTCGGCCGCTTGGCCCCCCGGATCGGCGATCATGCGCCAGTCCCGACCGCGATGAACCTTGAGGATCGGCTGCTCGACAATGCCTTCGGCCGCGGCCGGCGCGCCTTGGACCACCGCCCAATAGGTCTTCTCGACGGCGCCGGCGGCAAACAGGGCCATCAGCCGGCGCAGCGCCTGCGGATGGCGGCCGAACACCAGGCAGCCACTGGTGTCGCGATCCAACCGATGAGCCAGCGCCGGCGGCTCCTTTCGCCCGAGCGCCAAAGCGGGCAGCAGCGGTTCAAGCGTCGGCCCGGCGCCAGGCGCCCGGTGCACGGCAAGGCCGGCCGGCTTGTCGAACACCAGCACGTCGTCATCGCAATAGAGAATGCGGGCTTGCAGCGCGTCCGGCGTCATCTTAAGTCGGATATCTCCAAACGGGTGGCCAGCCTATAACATGGCGCAGCCGCCGGGCCGCGGCCCGTCTGATTTGTACGGAAAGGCGTGCAGAGCATGAATCGAAACATCAACCGTCAAATCTGCCTCAGGTCGCGGCCGATCGGCGAACCGGTGCCGGGCGATTTCGCCCTGGTCGAAGCGCCGATCCCGGTGCCGGGTCCGGGGGCGCTGCTGCTGAAGACTCTGTGGCTGTCGCTCGACCCCTATATGCGCGGTCGCATGAGCGATGCCAAATCCTATGCCAAGCCGGTGGCGCTGGGCGAAGTCATGACCGGCGGCACGGTCTCGCGCGTCGTGACTTCGAATCATCCTGATTTCCAGCCCGGCGACATCGTCGAGGGCCGCACCGGCTGGCAGGAATACGCGCTCTCCTCAGGCGAGGAGCTGCGGCGGGTCGATCCGTCGCTCGGACCTCTCTCGACCGCCTTGGGCGTGCTCGGCATGCCCGGCATGACGGCCTATACCGGCCTCCTCAATATCGGCCGGCCGAAACCCGGCGAGACGGTCGTCGTGGCCGCTGCCTCCGGCGCCGTCGGCTCCCTGGTCGGGCAGATCGCGCGGCTGAAAGGCGCCCGCGCCATCGGCATCGCGGGCGGATCGGACAAATGCGACTATGTCGTGCGCGAGCTGGGTTTCGACGCCTGTCTCGATCATCGCAGCCCGGATCTGCCCGCCGAACTTGCCGCCGCATGCCCGAACGGCATCGATGTCTATTTCGAGAATGTCGGCGGAATTGTCTGGGACGCCGTCCTGCCGCTGCTGAATCCGTTCGCCCGCATCCCCGTCTGCGGCCTGATTGCCCATTACAACGCGACCAGCCTGCCGCCCGGACCGAACCGCGTACCGGCGCTGATGCGTTCGGTCCTGTCGAACCGGCTGACCATCCAGGGATTCATCGTCTTCGACTATGCCGGACAGGAAGCGGAGTTCCTGACAACGGTTGGCGCTTGGCTGCGTGACGGCGCGATTCGTTATCGCGAGGACATCGTTGACGGCATCGAGAGCGCGCCGGAAGCGTTCATCGGCCTCCTCAACGGCCAGAATTTCGGCAAGCTGCTGGTCCGCGTAGCACCGGAGGTTTAACAGGCGAGGACGCCGCATCCGATTCTAAATCGCCTTGCCGTCGGACGGCGCCGAGGCATACTTGCCGCCGCGTCGCTGCCCCGGCGACCGATCGCAGCTCCGACAGCGAGACTTCGCATGACCAACGACGCATCGCCGATCGACCCACAGGCCCAGGCCGTCCTGGATGCGATCCGGCAATCAGGCGCGCCGCCCTATCACACCTTGCCGGCCGCGGCCGCGCGGGAATTCTATCGCAGCGCGCGCGGGGCGCTCGGGCTCGACCCGCCCGAAGTCGCGGAGATCCGAGATCTTCAGGCAACGGGACCGCACGGCCCGGCGCCGATCCCGCTGCGGCTCTATCGCCCCTTCGGGACCGTCGCCGAGGCAGTGCTGCCGGCGCTGGTCTATTATCACGGCGGCGGCTGGGTGATCGGCGATCTGGATACGCATGATACGGTCTGCCGGCAGCTCGCCAACCGCGCCGGCTGCGCCGTCGTGGCGGTCGATTACCGGCTGGCCCCGGAGCACAAATTTCCCGCCGCGGTGGTCGACGCCTTTGCGGCACTGCGTTTCGTCGCGCATGAAGCCGGTTCCCTGAGGATCGATCCGGCGCGGCTCGCCGTCGGCGGCGACAGCGCCGGCGGCAATCTCGCGACGGTCGTGGCGCTGCTCGCGCGTGACAGCGCGTTCGCCGGGCTGCGCTTTCAAGTGCTGTTGTACCCGGCCACCGATTTCCAAGGGCAATACGAATCGCAGGCGCGGCTGGCCGACGGCTATCTGCTGACCCGTGCCAATCAGGATTGGTTCCGAGATCAGTATCTGCGCAGCGACGCCGACCGCGCCGATTGGCGGGCCTCGCCGATCCTCGCGCCGGATCTGGCGGGGCTGCCGCCGGCCTATGTCATGACCGCCGGCTTCGATCCGCTGAGCGATGAGGGCCAAGCCTATGCCGACCGGCTCGAAGCCGCCGGCGTGGCGGTCACGCGGCGGCAATTCGCCGGACAGATCCATGGCTTCCTCACCATGGGCAAGGCGATCGGTGCCGCCGCGACGGCGCTCGCTGAGGCCGGCGACGCCGTCAAAGCCGCACTCGCCGCCTAAATTATGAGCAGCGCGGCGGCAGAGCGCATCCCCGTCATCATCGGCGTCGGAGAAATCAACGACCGGCCGGCATCGCCCGCGGACGGGCTCGACTCCTTGGGCCTGATGGCGGCGGCGCTGAGCCGCGCCGATCAGGATGCCGGCGGCGCCTGGGTGCAGAAGCTCGACTCGTTGCATATCGTCAACCAGATCTCGTGGCCGGTCGACGACATCGTCCAGGACCTGCCGCGGCGCCTGGGCATTGCCCCGGCCCATGTCGTCACCGGGGGACCCAGCGGCGATTCGCCAATCCGCTACCTGAACGACGCGGCCAATCGGATTGCCGCCGGCGTTTCCGAGGTGGCGGCTGTGGTCGGCGGCGAGGCGCTGCGCACGGCCGCCGCCCGCGCCGCCGCCGGACAGCCCGAAGCCCCCTCCAAGGAATTGCTGCGCGAGCGCGCCGAGGCGGCGGCGTCACCGCTGCGCCTGAAATACGGCTTGCTGACGCCGACCGATATCTACCCGCTCTATGAAAACGCCACCCGCGCCGCCTGGGGCATGAACCTCGCCGAGAGCCAGCAGGAATCGGCCGAGATCTGGAGCCGGTTCGCCGAGATCGCCGCCGAGAACCCGCATGCCTGGCTGCGCACGCACCATACCCCGAGGCAGATCCTGCAGCCCGGCCCGGACAACCGGCTCATCGCCCATCCCTATACCAAGCTGATGGTCGCCAATTCGGCCGTAAATCAGGGGGCGGCCCTGATCGTCACGAGTTTGGCGCGGGCGCAGGCCGCCGGGCTGGCCGAGCCGCATCTCGTCTATCTCTGGGTCGGCGCCGGTGCCAAGGAGCCGGATGACGTGCTGCGGCGCGACCGCTACGACCATTCCGCATCGATGGCGGCGGTGCTCAATGCAGTGCTCGCCCGCAACGGGGTCGCCGTCGGCGATGTGGATTATGCGGAACTCTACAGTTGCTTTCCCTGCGTGCCGAAAATGGCGCGCCGACTCCTTTCCTGGCCGGTGGATCGGCCGGCGAGCGTCATCGGCGGCCTGACTTTCGCCGGTGGGCCGATTGCGAATTATATGAGCCATGCCGCCGCCGGCATGGTTCGCCTGTTGCGCCGGGGCGGACGGTTCGGCCTGCTCTACGGCAATGGCGGCTATGTGACCCGCAACCACGCACTGCTGCTCAGCCGCACCGCGCCGCCGTCGTCATTGCTGCCGCTCGATCCCGACGTCCAGGCCGCTGCCGACGCCGCCCGCGCGCCTGTCCCGCCTTTGCTCGACTCCTATGTCGGTCCGGGCCGGATCGAGACTTATACCGTGCCCTACGACCGCGCCGGGGCGCCGCGCGCCGGGACGATCATCGCCCGGACGCCGGACGGCGCGCGCTTCGTCGCGCAGGCGCCGAGGAGCGACGCTGCGCTCATTGAATTCCTGGTATCCGGCGCGGCAGAACCGGTCGGCACGGCGGGCACGGCCGTTGCGGGGCCGGCCGGCCTGAGCGAGTGGCAACGCTGAAGCGCAGCAGGATTGTCGCCTGACCGGGTGGACCATCCGTGGCAGCGAGTGCGATTGTCGGCGCGATGATCTGCAGCGGGAGGCAGGGATGGTTTTCTCCGCAGGACCGCTGCGCCGGCGTCAGGCCTTATGGTTCTCGCGCCGTGTCTGGCGGCGGCGAGTCGTGTTTTGGATCGGCGCGCTGACCGTCGGCGTGGTCAGCATCGGTTTCGCCTGGTTGGCCGGCCGCGCGCAGGATCTATTCGCCGACGGGCTGGCGCTCTCGCCGTGGCTGGCATTGATCGTGACGCCGCTGGGCTTCGTCGCCAGCGCGTGGCTGTGCCGAGCCGTATTTCCCGGCGCACAGGGCAGCGGCATTCCCCAGGCGATCGCGGCACGTCAGTTCCGCGATGCCGCGCGCCGTACCCGCCTGCTGTCGCTGCGGATCGCCGCCGGCAAGATCCTGCTGACCTTGCTCGGCCTCGCCTGCGGCGCGTCGGTCGGACGTGAAGGGCCGACCGTACAGGTCGGCGCATCGATCATGCTCCAAGTTGCCCGGTGGGGCGGTATCGGGCAAGAACGCGGCCTGATCCTCGCGGGGTCGGCGGCCGGCATCGCTGCCGCCTTCAACACGCCGCTGGCGGGCATCGTGTTCGCTATCGAGGAGATGAGCCGGGCCTTTGAGACAAGGACGAGCGGCCTCGTCCTGACGGCAGTCGTCCTCGCCGGCCTCGCATCGCTCGGCATCGTCGGCAATTACAGCTATTTCGGCGCGACCTCAGCGAGCCTTGCCGGGCTTGACGACTGGGTCGCCGTCGCACTCTGCGGCCTCGGCGGCGGCGCATTGGGTGCATTGTTCAGCCGGATCGTGCTGTTCGCGTCGGCGTGGCTCAATGGCTTCATCGCTTTGGGCCCAAACCACAGGACCGTACTGGTCGCCGCCGCCTGCGGCCTCGCCGTCGCGATCATTGGCTTCGCGACCGGCGGCGCGACTTATGGCACCGGCTATGAACAAGCGAAGGGCGCGGTCGAGGGCGCCGCGCTGCCGCTCGGCTTCGCGCCGTTGAAGCTGCTGGCGACGTTACTGTCGACGCTATCCGGCATGCCTGGCGGTATTTTTGCGCCCTCGCTGGCCGTCGGCGCCGGAGTCGGGAGCGCCGTCGCGCATTGGCTACCCTCGGCAACACCGGGCGCCGTGGTCGTGCTCGGCATGGCCGGCTATTTCGCCGGCGTCGTGCAGGCGCCGATCACGGCCTTCGTCATCATCCTGGAAATGACCGCCAACCACGATATGGTGATTCCGCTGATGATCGCCGCGATGCTCGGCCATGGGGTTTCGCGCCTGCTTTGTCCGACGCCGCTCTATCGCGCCCTGTCGGAGACGTTCCGGCGGAACCTGGCGGCGGAAGGTTCTGCCGCTCCGGGCCGCAATTGAGACTCCGTTCGGATCATAAATTTACCAATTAGTTCATCGCCGAAGCTGTAGTCTCCCGGCAGGCGCGCAGGAGGATCGTCGGCTTGACCATGGGGCCTTGTATTATTTGCGGCGGCATGAAGGTCCATTATGATTTCTCGCTCGGCGATTATCGGGTCGAGGAATGCGTGACGTGCCGGCTGATGCGCCTGACGCCGCAGCCAGGCGACGCGGAACTCGAGGCGCTCGGCGGTCAGCCCTCCTGCCCATCGAGAGACGCCGGCCAAGAACAGCCGCATGCCGATGAACTGAAATCGGCGAATGCCCGGACTTGTCTGCGACAGCTTGCCGACTATCTCGGTCGTCCGCCGGCTGGCGATCTGCTGGAGATCGGGTGCGGCCGCGGCAAGCTTCTGTTCGATGCCGCCGCTCAAGGCCTGACCGTCACCGGCATCGAGCGATCCGCCGCGCAAACCGTTGCCGCGCGGGGCACGAAGTTCGATTTCGTCGTCTGCACCGAGTTTCTGGAACGGTCGCGCGATCCTCGCGCCGCGCTGCGCGACGTCCATGCGCTGCTCAAGGACGATGGCGTCGCGATGATCATCCTGCCGGTCCTCGACTCCCTTCCGGCGCGGCTCATGGGCAGCGGCTGGAGCGGGTTCAGCCTCGAGCATTTCTGGTACTTCTCCAGAGCGAACGTGAAGCGCTTGCTCTACGGTCAGGATTTCGGCGCAGTGTCCGCGATCGCGGCCTCCAGGACGGTGAGCGTCGGCGCCATCGCAGACCGGCTGAAACGGGACCCAAGGCGCGCTTTCGCGCGTGCGCTCGGTGCGCTGGCTGGAGCGCTGCCCCTGCCCCTGCGCCGGTACGAATTCCCGATCCCGGCCGGCACCGCGGTCCTGATCGCGACCCGCCTGGCGCCGCGATCGCCAAAGAAGCTCAGCATTATCATGCCCGCTTTCAACGAAGCGCAGACCATTGCCGCCGGCATCGAGCGGGTGCTCGCCAAGACCGTCGAGGGGCTGGATATCGAACTGGTCGTCGTCGAGAGCAATTCCTCGGACGGCACGCGGGCGGCCGTCCGCGCGTTTGAGGCCCATGAGCGCGTCAAAGTCATTCTGCAAGAGCGCGCCCGCGGCAAGGGCAATGCGGTGCGGGCCGGCTTTGCCGCGATGACGGGCGATTATGTTCTGATCCAGGACGCCGACGACGAATACGATATCGAAGACTATGACGCGCTGCTGGAGCCGCTAATCTCGGGCGAGGCCGATTTCGTGCTCGGTGCCCGCCATGGCGGCGGCAGTTGGAAGATGCGGAGCTTTACCGGCCAGCCGCTCTTGAGTCATGTCATGAATTTCGGCCACTGGTTCTTCAGGACCTTGATCAACCTCGCCTATGGCGTCCGACTCAAGGATCCGTTCACGATGTACAAGGTGTTTCGCGCCGATTGCCTGCGCAATCTGGAATTCGAATGCAATCGGTTCGATTTCGATTGCGAGCTGGTCATCAAGCTCGTGCGGAAAGGCTATGTCCCGATCGAGATACCGGTGAATTACCGTTCGCGCTCCTTCGAAGAGGGCAAGAAAGTGAATATGGTCCGCGACCCGCTGACCTGGCTCTGGGCGATCGTCAAGTTTCGCTTCCAGAAGATCTGACTACTGGGCGGCGACCTCGTAAAGCGCCCACGCGGAATCGGCGAGGCCCGGACGCGGCTTGAGCCATGGCGGCGGCTCGCGGTTATTCAGCCGATCGAACAGGGTCGTCTCCGGGCCGTCGACGAAGGGCGACCGGCGCGTACCCGGACAGGCCAAAACATATTGCACGCCGGCTGCCCGCAGCGCCGCGGGCACGCCCTCGAGATCGCGCGCGCGCCACGCGGCGCGCAGCCGCATCGCCCCGGCCGTTCCGCGAAGATAGAGCGAGCCCACGACCTTGACGCGGGTGCGATAGAGCAGTTCCGGGCCGAGATTCAAATCGGCCATGACGACGGCGTCACCCAAGGGAGCGAGCAATTGCGCCGCGTCCGCCATGCTGCAGGGTTTCGCGTCGACCGGCTCGGTCGAGGAGTACGACACTTCCGGGCTGTAGACCGAGCCCGCCAATACCGGCCCGACCACAAAGGCCGCAAGCAGGCCCGGACGAATCAGCGGTCCCCAGGCGCGCACCGCCGGGCTGCCGGCGCGGGACAGGAGCACCGGCAACAGCATCGCCGCGCCCGCCGCCTGATACGGCGCGAACCGCACATGCAGTGCCGCCAAGGCGACGCAGCCGGCGCCGCAAAGGCCGGCATAGGCCCATAACAATCCGGCAAGAGTTCCGCGGCGACGCAAGGCGAAGGCGAAAGCGGCGATCACCGCCAGCGTGCCCGGCCCGGCAACCGATGCGAACAGGGCCGGCGTGTCGAGCGGCTGCCATTCGGCATTGTTCGGGAACAGCGCGGCCGCTTCTTCCGCGGTCATCAATGCGTTCAGCCCGAGGAGATAGCCCGGAAACAGGCTGAGCCACAGTGCGAGGCCAGCAGCGCCGGCACCGGCGCAGGCCGCAAGACGCGCCGGCAGCGACAGGCGGCGCGCGGTGATTGCCCATGGCAGCCAGCACAGCGCACACACGATCGCCGCCAGGCATAGAAAGACCAGAGAGATACGGTCGAGTTCCGGCGCGGCATAGCCGGCGAAAGGCGGGTCGACCGCGACGGCGAATGCAATCCCGCCGAGGAATACCGACCCGGCCGCGGCGAGAGCGGCGGCAACCGCCGGCCCCGGACGAGCAATCCAAGACAGGAAAACGGCGCTGAACCCCATCATGGCGAAGGGCATCGCCTCCGGGCTGAGCCAGATGCCGAGCGCCGCCGACAAGCCGGCCATGGCTCCGGCCCGAAGGTCGCCGAACGCGGCGCGGCCCGCCGCCGCCCAGACCGCGACCGCCAGCAGCGTCAGTTCGACATGATGGGTCGCGCTGCCGAACTGGCCGTAGCCGAAGATCGGCGGCGCCGTCGCGATCGAGACCGCGGCCGGCCAGCGCCATCCGGGTTGCGTCAGCGGTGCGGCGGCCCAAGCGCAGAACAGACCGAGGAGCCCGACCGAAACCGGCCCGCTGATCGCCGCCGCCCAAAGCAAAGCCCGATCCGGCGGCAGTACCAGGAGCAGCGGCGCCCGCAGCATCAGGAGCCCGGCATCGAGCAGATGGGACCAGGACAGGATCTGGCCCCAACCGGAGGCATCGCGCGCGACGACATAGCCGAACCAGTGCCCGTGATCGAACGCCTCCTGCATCCGCACCAGGCGCATATAGCTGTCGGGATCGGTCAGGGCGCCGGCGGCGATCTGCCGAGGGTCGACCGGCACGACGACGAGAACGAGGACAGAGGCGATCAGGAAATGGAGGAGGTGTTGCCGCATTCGCCGTTCAGCCGCGTCACCCACGCTGGTCGATCCTCACATGGCATCGCTCATGTCGAAGGCGAAGGCCGGGCGATCGATATCGACGACGAACCGGCAGTTGCCATGCGGCCGGTTCGGGCGGCCGGCGCGCGATTGGTTTATACGAAGTGCCCATCAAACGGAACCAGTTCCATCGCTCGATGCCGCGGCGGAACAGCCGGGCATGTCATCGGAAGCGGATGATCCAAGAGAGTAGACGCAACCCGGCCGGCAGCCACCCCGCCGAAGCCCACCGGGCGAAGAACCGACACTCGACAATCTTCTTCACCCATGTGATTTGAGGGGTACCGGCGGTGCCGCGGTTGCGGTCTGGTGGGATCCGCCGCAACCCGGCGCCGAACCGCCCTCACCTTTCTGCCGCGCAGCATCCATGCGCGCCGCCCACGATCAGGAGTCCGACGGCATGACCGAAGAAACCCTCTATACGCCGCCCAAGGTTTGGACCTGGGACAAGGAGAATGGCGGCCAGTTTGCGAAGATCAATCGCCCGATCGCCGGTGCCACCCACGACAAGGAACTGCCCATCGGCCGCCATCCTTTGCAGCTCTATTCGCTGGCCACGCCGAACGGTGTGAAAGTCACGGTGATGCTGGAAGAGCTGCTGGCGCTCGGCCATAGCGGCGCCGAATACGACGCCTGGCTGATCAGAATTGCCGATGGCGACCAGTTCAGCAGCGGCTTCGTCGCGGTGAACCCCAATTCGAAGATCCCGGCACTGCTGGACCGGAGCGGCCCGACGCCGATCCGCGTATTCGAGTCCGGGTCGATCCTGCTGTATCTCGCGGAGAAGTTCGGCTCGTTCCTGCCCAAGGATGTGGCGACACGGGCCGAATGCCTGTCGTGGCTGTTCTGGCAGATGGGCAGCGCGCCCTATCTCGGCGGCGGGTTCGGCCATTTCTACGCCTATGCGCCGACCAAGATCGAATACGCGATCGATCGGTTCGCCATGGAGGTCAAGCGTCAGCTCGACGTGCTCGACCGGCGTCTGGCGGAGACCCCGTATCTGGCGGGCGACGAGTACACCATCGCCGACATCGCCGTCTTTCCATGGTATGGCGGCTTGGCGAAGGGCCTGCTCTACGCGGCCGGCGAATTCCTGCAGGTCCAGGACTACACCAATGTCCAGCGCTGGGCCGATGCAATCGCGGCACGGCCGGCCGTTCAGCGCGGTCGCATGGTCAATCGCATTTTCGGCGAGCCCTCCAGCCAGCTGCATGAACGCCATGACGCCAGCGACTTCGAGACCAGGACGCAAGACAAGGTGATGGCGGCGGGTCAGCAATAGGTTCGAAACGCACGCACGGAAACCTGGTGGGCGCGGAGCGGACTCGGCCCACCACAACACCGTTGTTTCGCTTCGGCAGCAGAGCAGTCGATGTCAAATTGCTCCTGATCGTTCACGCGGCGCGATCAACGAGCAAAATGACACCAAGTTACTGACTCTGCCCTCCGAGGGTGCATACAGCTAGACTAACTCATGGTGCCGACTGGTTTGAGCGCCGATCGACGGTTCACGGAACGAGCAAACCGGTCGTCGGGTTCAGGATCACCGGCTCCGGATGAGGCCTCGTGTCGAAATCGAACATGCCGTTGATCTGGCCGGCGATCCGGTCGAAGGAGGCTTGGCCCTTCGGCGGTGCGGTCGGGCCGTCGATGAAGCCCAAATTCCAATTCTGCTCGATGAACAGCAGAATCGAACTCTGATCGGTCATGTTGTGATCGACATAGTTCTGCCGGGCCCAGGGCGATATCACCAGCAGCGGCAGGCGCGGGCCATAGCCGCAACGGCCGGGGAAAGCGTTGGCCGCCGGCGTGCCGCACGTCGACCCGGTGAAGGCGTCCGCGCTCGATGCCGAGGCGCTGACGATCGGGCCGTTGACGTGATCGTACCAGCCATCGGAGTCATCCCAGGCGATGATGACTGCCGTGTCCTGCCAGAACGGCGACGCTTCGAGCGTGTTGATCGTATCGACGATGAAGTTCTGCTCCGACAGCGGGTCGGAATTGCCCGGATGGCCGTCCTGGAAGGCTTGCGCCTTCAGATAGGACACCGCCGGCAGATTGCCGGCGGCCAGCGCCGTGAAGAACACCGACAGATCGTATTGATGATTGGCCTGGTCGGAAAAGCCCACCGCCGCGATCGAACTTGGCGGCAGATGGTGCGGGTTCGACGTCGAGGCGTAATATTGGAACGGCGTGTGATGCGCGACATAGTCGGGCACCGGCGCATTGACGATGGCGGCCGTGGTGCCCGGCGGGACGGGCGCGGCGAGATGACCCGGCGTGCTGGCGCCACATACCGCGCGCGCGGTCGCGGTAGCCGGAACGGTCGGGGTGAAGCCGCCGCCGAACCAGCCCCAGGTGATGCCCTGCGCGTTCAGCAGGTCGCCGACATTGGTGTGCTTGAAGTTGGGATCGGTGAAGGCGACGTTCGTCGTGGCGCTGCCGCAATCATCGAGCGCCGAATCGACGTCGTTGATCAGCGTGAAACCGCCGGCGCCGTCCGGCAGCAACGAGCCGGGGCTGAGCGTGGCCGTATTGGCCGGGCCGGGTTGCGCGCCATGGGTCTGGCCGCTGATCAGATTGATGGCGCCCGGCGTCGACGGCCCGAAATTGCTGTCGAAATGATTGTCGCTGATCGCGAAGTTCTGGGCATAGGTCCACATCGCGGTAACGGTATTGCCGTCGAAATAGCCCATCGCGAAGCCGGGAACACCGGCGCCGCTGGCGGTATGGCAGCCGACCCCGATCTGCGACGTGCCGCCGGCGCCCGCCGCCAGGGAGAAATGGTCGAGCAGGCCGGCATCGGCGGCCAACTGCTCATTGGTGTAGTTATGGCTCTGACTGCAGGTTACGGCATTGCTGCGGTCGATCCGGAACGGCGCGATGGCATTGCCGTTGTTGGCGAACAGCGCGCCGACATCGCCGGGATTGAGCACGCTCGAGGTCGGTTGGTTGCCGGAAAGACCATTGACCGTCGGCGTGGCCGCGAACGGCGTGAAAGGAGACTCGCCGGGCGGATTTGGCGCGGACGGGTAGGTCGCGAAATAATGATCGAAGGAGGCGTTTTCCTGGAAAATCACCACGACGTGACGAATCGGCGTCGTCGTCTCGAATTCCTGCGCGAAGCTCGGCGCGGCAAGGCCGGCCTGCAACGCCGCACCGGCCGTGACCATGCCGAGAAGCATGCGCCGGTGGCTCTGATGAATTGTATACACGCGACAGTTCCCCTTTATATCATCGACTTACGCTGTGTAGCGCCCGAGGAAACGGCCGAAACGGAGAATCCTTCGTCGGAATGAGCTGATATTTCCAGGATGGCACTTGAGGATTGCTGTTTATTGGTTACGTGATTACCGTTCCATTACAGCCCGGCGCAACCCTTCCTGCCGATGCTGGTGCGTGGAGCGGGGCGGATGCTTGACCTGGCTTGGGTGTGCAGCCTCGATCCGGTCAGCTCCTCGCTCGATTGAATGGCGGCTCCACGCCCAACGTCGGACGTTCAAACGAGGCAGCTCGCCTATCGAAAACGGCAAATATGCTATCGGGATACCTTCTGCTAGTATGGCGAGGCTCCGGGGCATAGTGTCCGACACTTTGCTGCCCGGGTATCCGCCCTTAGGCGGCGTTCGCTGCGTCGCTCCTGGGTGGCTTTTGTTCCGGTGCGCCCCACCGTCGGCCGATATCACCAATGCCAAAGCTTACCGAACATCCGGTCAGCGCGTCGCCCGCAGTTGGTCGAAGATGAGATTAGTAAATTTCTTCAAAGACATAAAGTGTCTGGGAGAGGCCATTGTACGATCGGATATTCAATTCTCTCTTCACTTGCTTCAGGCGGCGGACGCCGATCTCGGCGCATGACGAGTGGCGGTGGCCGTGGATCTTCATGTTGCCGCGCGATGTCGGCTTATTCTTGATTTCGGCGCGTACCGACGCAGAGATTGAACGCCTATGCCATGTCGAGGGGCCGCGCGCCGCGTTCGAAGCCGCTTACACGAAATCAGATGATCCTTGGGCCTCGGCATCGATGCGCTTCAGATATCAGCGACTGAAATACGACAAGCTGATCGGATTTCTGCCCGAGCAGCGCTATTCGCGCGCACTCGATCTCGGTTGCGGTCTTGGCTTGCTGTCGCAGAAGCTCGCTGAGCGCGCTGAAAACGTGCTGGGGGTAGATCTATCGACCGCGGCGGTCGAGCACGCGCGCCTGCGCGCCGCGACATTCGACAATCTGCAATTTGAACAAGGTGACATCTTGAACCTGCCGGCGTCGTTCGATGGCCGGTTCGACCTTGTCGTGGTGGCCGACGTCATTTATTACGTCCCGGAATTGAGTGAATTGCGTCTGAACCGATTGGCAAACCGTATTGCCGATTTACTGAGTCCTGGTGGAACACTTCTGCTCGCCAATCATTTCTTTTTTTCCGGGGACAGCGGCTCCAAGAGCTCGCTGAATATTCATCGGGCATTTCAGGATTGCCCACGCTTTGCGTTTCTGGTGGAACATCGCCGCGCCTTTTTCCTGACGAGTCTATTCACTGAGGTGCGGCCGATGGCGCGCCACGCAGTGTTGCCGGAAACGGCTCCAACCAAAATGCCCGCATATCGTCGGCTCTATTTTCTCGACGCCGCGAAACAGGCTTATCGCCAAATCGAATTCATGTGTTCGGATGATGACGAAGCAGCGGCGGCGGCCAACGAGTTGTCGCAGGGTCATCAGACCGAATTATGGAGCGGCGAACATCGCCTGGCTTGCTTCAATGAGGCGAACCCCGTCGGCCATGAGGCAGGGCCGACGCACCGCGGGTTCGATGCATAGGCGGGCGTACCGGCCCGGCCCAGGAGGCAGAGCCTCGCCCCATTCACCCGAAAGGGCCGCCGGGAATTCGGGTCAGGCCGCGCCGCGATCATTGCGCGCCGGGCGAACGGCTGATCTCCGTGGCCGGAAGACTTCGCCTTCGTCCGGAACATCCCCGCGGGCGTGTCCATCGATCGATCCAGCGCCTCTCTCGAACCGAAGTCGAATCGGCTCGGAGAAATTTCGTTGACATGAAGATCCTTATATGTTCTATCTTTCCCTATGACCTGTTCGCAATCGAACTCCACCGCAAATCAGCCGCCGCGTTGCCCCCGCTGCTCGCGGGAGAGTGATGAGGAGCGGCTGGCGCGGTATTCCTCCGGGCTGAAGCGCCTGGCCGAGATCGGCCTGGCTTTTGCCGAGGGGTTGCATCAGGAGTTCCAGGCTCCGGCCGTCGCGGCTGAAGTGCAATCGGCCGCCGATGACGCGGCGGCGGCACCGCCGGAGCCGGCGAGCCGGATCGAACTCAGCCGGACCTTCGAGCGAGTCGCGCGTTCGGTGCGCCTGGCGTATATGCTCGAAGAGAAATTCATCGAGGATTTCGCCGCGCGCGCTAAAGCAGCCGCCAAGGATGCCGCCGAGCAAGCGGTCGAGAAGGACCGGCAACGTCGGAACGCCACGCGCCGGACCGTCGATCGTGTGGTCAAGGAGGCGATCCAGGCCGAGGCCGGCGATCAGAGCGAGCGCAATCATTTGCTGGGCCAGCTCAAACTCCGCCTCGATCAGAACGATATCTACTGGGATCTGGCGTCGAAGCCGGCCGAGATCCTGATTGCCCGGCTGTTTCGCGATCTTGGGCTCGATCCCGACTGGGATCGGTGGCAAGGCGAGGCATGGCTCAACGGCGACGATTACAAATCGCAGGACGAAACGCCGCCGGTTTGCCCGATTTGCGGCCGGGCGCCGCCGGTTCCGGCGGCTGAACTCCGCCAGCCCGCACCGGAGACCCGTGGCGACGCTACGGGCAGCGACCCGCCCTGATGCACCGTGGCGCTGGCTTGCGCGCGACCGATTCCATTGCGATATCGAAACGATCCCGCGAACGCGTCGCGGCGGCTTGGCCCGCCCGGCGAATCACCGGCGCAGCCCGCCTAAACTGCATAGGCCGCTACCCCGGCAAGTGCCGCCGGCCCGACCGGCGCCCATTGCTCGATCATGCGCCTGAGCGCCTCCAGCTCGATCGGCTTGGTCAGATGGGCGTCGATTCCGACCGCCTGCCCGCGCGCGATGTCCTCGGCCATCGCATTCGCCGTCAAGGCGATGATCGGTATCCTGCCCTGCGGCCCCGGCAAGGCGCGGATGGCGCGGGTTGCCGCGATGCCGTCCATGATCGGCATCTGCATGTCCATCAGCACCAGATCGAACCGCCCGTCGCGCACCGCCGCGAGGGCGGCCGCGCCATCGGCCACGATCGTGACGTCGTGGCCGTCCATTTCCAGCATGCCGCCGATGACCAGTTGATTGACGGCGATGTCTTCGGCCACCAGCACCCGGCGCGGCGCCGCCATCGGCGCGGCAAGCGGCAATGCCGGTGCCGCCGCCGCCTCGATCGCCGGGAGATGCGCGGTGAACCAGAACACGCTGCCCCGGCCCGGTGCGCTGTCCACGCCGATCGCGCCGCCCATCGCTTCGGCCAGGCGCTTGGCGATCGCAAGGCCGAGCCCGCTGCCGCCGTAGCGCCGCGTCGTCGACCGGTCGATCTGCGAGAAATCCCGGAACAGCAGATGCTGGCGCTCCGGCGGGATCCCGATGCCGGTATCGGCGACCTCGAAGCGCAGCCGCGCCGGATCGTCGGCGGCCACCGAGACGGCCACCTGAACGCCGCCCGAATCCGTGAATTTGATGGCGTTGGTCAGCAGGTTGAGCAGAATCTGGCGCAATCGCGCCGGGTCGCCCAGCACCCGGTCGGCCACGTCGCGGGCGATCGTGACGTCGAGACCGAGCCGCTTGCGGGCGGCTTCGGTCCGCACCAGCGCCAGCGCGCCCTCGACCAGCGCGGCCGGGCAAAACGGGATGGTCTCCAGCTCCAGCTTGCCCGCCTCGATCTTGGCGTGATCGAGGATGTCGTTGATGATCGCAAGCAGCGATTTGCCGGAATCCTGCAGCAACTGCACGTGGCGACGCTGTTCCGGTGTCAAGTCGCTGTCGAGCAGCAACGTCGCAAAGCCGATGATGCCGTTCATCGGGGTGCGGATTTCATGGCTCATCGCGGCGAGGAAATCCGATTTCGCCCGGCTCGCTTCCTCGGCCCGTTCCTTTTCGACAACGAGCCGCGCCTCGCTTGCCCGCAACGCCGCTTCCGCGCGGGTGTGTTCGGTCACGTCGATGACGACCGCCAAGGAGCGGACAAGCTGGCCGTCGGCATCCCGTTCCGAGGTCGCCGACAATACGCCATTGATGATCCGGCCATCCTTTCGGACCATCTCGTACGGCACATCCGTGCAGGAACCGTCGCGAAAGAACGCCGGCAAGGCCGTTTCCTCGGCGTAGCGCCGCGACGCGTCCGACAGGAATTCCAACGATTTATGCCCGATCACCTCGTCGCGCGCATAACCCATCGCCGCCAGCCAATGATCGCTGACGCTGACCAGCCGGCCGTCGCGGTCGATCGAATGCAGCATGGCCGGGGTATTTTGGTAGAGCGAGCGATACTGCTCGCGGCTCGCGCGGAGTGCTGCTTCCGAGGCTTGGGCCTGGGCAGTGGCCTCGGCCAGTTCCCGATTGGCGGCCACGAGCGCCGCGGTCCGCTCGCGCACGCGCAGCTCCAGCCCTTCGCTCGCGCGGCGCACCGCGTCCAGCGCCTGCGACCGCTCGCGCAGCGATGCGCCCAGGAGAGCCGCCGTGACGGCGATCACCGCGACGAACCCTTGCAGATCGAGCAGCGCGTCGTTCTGCGCCTCGCCGCCGAAGGGGCCGCGGCCGTTGATCGTGCCGATGACCGCGACGACCGACGCCAGAACCACTCCGAAACTGCCGGCCGCCGAGCCGAAGGCGAATTCGATCCACAGCAGCAGCGGGATCAGCACATAGGCCAGCGCCTTGGCGTGCGGCAGCCCGAACGCGTCGTTGAAGGTCAATTGCGCCAGACCGCCGAGCAGCAGCAGCGCGCCGGCCGCGCGGAGCGGCGCCTGCGTCCGGCGCCGCCGGGCCAAATTGCTCAATGCCAGAATGAACGGCGTCAGGATCAGCATGCCGGCGACGTCGCCGAGCCACCAGGTGAACCACACCGTCGGCACGATCACCCGCGGCAGAAACCCCGCCACGGCCAGGCTGCCGACGCCGATCGACGCGCTCACCAGACAGCCGATCGGCGCCGCAGCGACGACCACGAGGACTCCCCTGACACCCTGCCGTATCGCCCCGTTCGGCAGCACGCGCCGGACGATGGCGCAGGCGGCGACGGCTTCCAGCGCATTGCCGGCGCCGATGAGGGCGCTCACACCGAGTTCCAGCGGGTGCGTGGCGCAATAGGGCAGCAGATCGAGCAGCCCGGGGGCGGCCCCCGGCGCCGCCTTCACCTGAAAATCGACGAGATTGGCCAGAAACGCGCCGGCAAAGACGGCGAGGCTGCTGCGGTAACCGAGCAGCATGAGGGCGGCGAAAGCAACGCCGGAAGGCGGCCAGATCGGCGTCGCCTGCGAGTCCTGGAACTGCAGTTGCAGGCCGGCGCGCGCCGAGGCGTAGTAGAGCGCGGCGATCAACGGCAGCGCTGCGAGGCGCCAGGCCCGGTCGAGATGATGCCGGCCGGCCGCCGCCGTCTTCACGCGCCGCCCCTCGCCCGACGCCGACGCTTCCGGTCTCGACCGGCAGATGCGCCGGCAACACCTCTCAGCACGGCCGTCATCCGCGCGCCTTCAAACTGGATGGTTACGCTCTGTGTGGATGATGCTGGGCGAGTATTTAAGAAACGCTAAACCGCAAATAGTTGCGTCAATTCAAGCGGGCCGGCGCGCCGTCACGAGGCAGCGTATGCCGAAAGGCAGATACGCCGCGCGCCGAAGCCACGCTTCCGTCGTCATGATCGCGTGCCCGACCCCGCCGGTGCGCCGCGTCGCCGACATCGACGCCTCGACCAGTTGCTCGGCCTTGGCGTCGGTCGCCGGCGGCCGCAGGCGGTTGAGCTTCTTGGTCAGCCAGAAGGGCGGGTAGAGAAAGAAACCGAGATGGCTCTGCTCCAGGATCTCGAACCCGCCGCCTTCGACCAAGGCCCGGAAGCCCGGCATGCCGTAGCGCCGGAAATGCATCAGGTGCTTGTCATAGGCGTCGTAGAGCGACGGCCCGGCCGGCACCTCGGCGATCATGACGCCGCCCGGCCGCAGGATGCGGCGCAACTGGGCCACGGCGACGTCGTCGCGCTCGATATGCTCCAGCACGTTCAGCAGCACCACGGCATCGACGGAGGCATCCGGCAGCGGGCAGCGCGTCAGATCGAATTGCAGCAGCGGAATGCCCGAGAGGCGACGGCCCAGATGCTCCAGGGCGCCCAGAGTATAGTCGGCGCCGATGATCTCGGCCTCGGGCCGGGCGGCGACAAGATCGCCGAGGAAGTAGCCGCCGGAGCAGCCGACTTCCAGGATGACGCCGCCCTGCCCCGGCAGAAATCGGTCGAGCGCTTCGAGCGCGTGCCGGCGCGAGGCGACATCCATGAAATGATCGCCGCCGACCTGCTCCTGATGCAGCGTGAACAGCTCTTCCGACCAGCCGGATTGACCGAGATCGAAGGCCAGCACCCGCCGGCTGTCGCCGCCCAGCCGGAACTCCGCACCGGTCCAGACCGGCGCTTCCGACATGCCCGGCGGCGGCGGCAAGGCAACCGACAGCGTCGTCATCATCCAACCCTCTCCAAAGCGCGCAGGCCGGCCCGGCGGAACGAAAATGCCGGGCAATGCCGGGCACCGTCGTTGCAAAACCCTGCACGCTTCTTTATTGCGTGGTTCCTGACCTTCGAACAAGACGGGAAAGCGGGCATCTTGCGCCACTTCCATTTCAGCCGAAACGGCAAAGCGCGAGGATACCGGGCGTGAAGATCTGCGTTCAAGGCCTCTGGCATCTGGGCTCCGTCACGGCGGCGTGCCTCGCCCGCGCCGGCTTCGAGACGATCGGCCTCGATCCCGATGCCGCCGTCACTGGTCGATTGGCGCAGGGCAAGGCGCCGCTGTTCGAACCCGGCCTCGACGCGCTGATCGAAGCCGGCATCGCCGCCGGCAACCTGTCCTTCAGCAGCGATCCGGCGGCGGCCGCCGATGCCGATCTCGTCTGGGTGACCTTCGACACGCCGGTCGACGATGAGGACCGGGCCGATGCCGGTATCGTCATCCGGGCCGTCGAGGCGCTGTTTCCCGGGCTCAAGGACGGCGCCGTCGTGCTGGTTTCCTCGCAAGTTCCGGTCGGCACGACCCGGGCGCTCGCCCGCGCCTTTGCCGCGACTTCCGGCGGCCGGCGCGTGGGCTTCGCCTATTCGCCGGAAAACCTGCGCCTCGGCAAGGCGATCGAGGTGTTCGAGAAACCCGAGCGGATCGTGATCGGCACGGATGACGCCGCCACGCGCCGGGCGCTCGAGCCGGTGCTGGCGCGGTTCTGCGACCGGCTGATCTGGGTATCGATCGAATCGGCCGAGGTGGCGAAGCACAGTCTGAACGCCTTCCTCGCCGTCTCGGTCACTTTCATGAACGAGATCGCGACATTGTGCGAAGTCACCGGCGCCGACGCCGCCGAGGTCGAGCAGGCGCTGCGTTCCGAACCGCGGATCGGCCAGCGCGCTTATATCAGGCCCGGCGCCGGCTTTGCCGGCGGCACGCTGGCGCGGGACATCATGACCCTGAACGCCGTCGCGGCGCGGCACAACATCGCCTTGCCCATGCTGGGCGGGGTGATGGCGAGCAACACGCAGCATCTCAACTGGCCGGTGCGCCAACTCGCGACACGGCTGGGCGGCCTGGCCCGGCGGCGCATCGCCGTGCTCGGATTGACCTACAAGCCGGGGACGGATTCGCTGCGCCGCTCGCCCGGGGTCGAGTTGTGCCGGGCGCTGCTCGCCGCCGGTGCCGCGGTATCCGCCCATGACCCGCGCGCCGAGGCCCTGCCGCCCGAGCTTGACGGCGTGCATCGTTGCAATACCGCGACCGAGGCGCTGGCCGGGGCCGAGGCAGCGGTGCTGATGACCGAATGGCCGGAGTATCGCGACCTGGCGCCGCAAGCCGTCACGGGCGCCATGGCGACCGCGCTGGTGCTCGACCAGGGCCGGTTCCTGGCGGAACGCCTCGCCGGACAGGCCGGCATCCGCTACGTCACGGTCGGAACGCCGCACCCGGGCTGACCGCTTCGCGCGGGTTTGCGCCGCGGCTTCATGCCGGCTAGGGTTGCAGGAAAGCTACAACACTTCGGGGGGCAGCATGAACGGCGCGGAAAGCCTGGTCCGGACTCTGGCCGATTCAGGGGTCGATACCTGCTTCGCCAATCCCGGCACCTCGGAAATGCACTTCGTCGCGGCGCTCGACCGCGTGGACGGCATGCGTGCGATCCTCGCCCTGTTCGAGGGCGTCGTGACCGGTGCGGCCGACGGCTACGGCAGGATGGCCGGAAAGCCGGCGGCGACGCTCCTGCATCTCGGTCCCGGTCTCGCCAACGGCCTGGCCAATCTGCACAATGCCAGGCGCGCCGCGAGCCCGATCGTCAATATCGTGGGCGATCACGCCACCTACCACGCCCAATACGACGCGCCGCTCGCCTCCGACATTCAGGGCTTCGCGCGGCCCGTTTCGTCCTGGCTCTGCGCTTCGACCTCGTCGCGCACGGTCGCCGCCGATGGCGCCCGCGCCGTCCAGGCGGCGCGCCAGGCGCCCGGCGGCATCGCGACCTTGATCCTGCCGGCCGATACCGCTTGGCTCGAAGCCGATCGCGCCGCGCCTCCGCTGCCGGTGCAGGGGCCGGTCCCGGTCGCGGCCGCGGCGGTCGACCAGGCGGCCGAGGCGCTGCGGGCCGGCAAGCGGACCGCGATCCTGCTGCGCGGCGCCGTGCTGCTCGAACCCGGCCTCGAAGCGGCCGGCCGTATCGCCGCCAAGACCGGCGCGCGCCTGCTGTGCGACACCTTCGCGCCACGGCTGCAGCGCGGCGGCGGCCGGGTGCCGGTCGAGCGCATCCCGTATTTCGCCGAACAGATCGCCGAGTTCCTGGCGACCACGGAGCAACTGATCCTGATCGGCGCCAAGCCGCCGGTTGCCTTCTTCGCCTATCCCGACAAGCCGAGCTGGCCTTCACCCGCGGACTGCCGGATGCTCTACCTGGCGCATGCGCATGAGGATGGGGTGCAGGCGCTCGAAGCGCTGGCCGAGGCCGTCGCCGCGCCGGCGCATGCCCCGTCGCGCGCCGCCCATGCGCCGCCGGCGCTGGTGACCAGCGGCAAGCTCAGCACCGGCACGGTCGGGCAGGTCATCGGCCATTTGTTGCCGGAAGGCGCCATCCTCTCCGACGAGGCGGCGACTGCCGGCTTGCCGATCTCGGTCCACACCGCCGCCGCCGCGCCCCATGATCACCTGGCGCTGACCGGCGGGTCGATCGGCCAGGGCATCCCGGTCGGCACCGGCGCCGCCGTCGCCTGCCCGGACCGCAAGGTCGTGTGCCTGCAGGGCGATGGCGGCGGCATGTACACGCTGCAGGCGCTGTGGACCCAGGCGCGCGAGCGCCTCGACGTCACCACGGTGATCTTCGCCAACCGGTCCTATGCGATCCTCAATGTCGAGATGATGCGGGTCGGCGCGCAGAATGTCGGCCCCAAGGCGCTGTCGATGTTCGATCTGCGCAATCCCGAACTCAACTGGGTCAGCCTGGCACAGGGCATGGGCGTCGAAGCCTCGCGCGCCGAGACGATCGGCGAGTTCGCCGCCCAGTTCAGCTCGGCGATGAAGGCGCGCGGGCCGCGGCTGATCGAGGTGATGCTGTAGCGGGGCGGCCGACCGAGGTTTGGAGAGCGAAGCGTGGCCCGTCCGGCAGAGCCGTCGATCGACATCCGCGAAATCGGACCGCAGAAATTCGAGCTTTCAGTGACATTCGACGGCCAGGTTTTCGAGTGCGGCAACTACCTGAACCGCGCCGCGGCGCAACAGGCGGGCCGGCTGTTTATCGCCCGCAAGGAAGGCGAGCGGACCGGCCGCAAGAAGACGCCGCGGCGGAAATGATGCGGTGTCCCGTTGGAAGCTTCTGGTGACAGTGCACGACCCTCCAGAACTTGGCAGGTGGAGGAGCCCTCCTTAGATGGCACGTGCCGCCTCATCCTCAATAGCCTCGATCGGCAATAGGGCGATAAGCTTTGCTCGCAACGAGTTCCGCAGGCCGTCTAGTCGATCGGCCAAGTCGAGAGCCTTGTACGCAACCTTAGTAACTATGTAGACTGGCCAGAGCGGCGTGAAATTACGGATGATGTGCAGCGCCATAACCTCTATGAACTCTTCATGAGCCGCGGAAAAATAGTCCCTGTGCGCAGATGGAAGGCTGTGTATGGCCGCGATAAGCTTTGCATGACGCCGGTTTTGGGTCTCGGTTCTCCCAGCAATACGGGAAGCCAGCGCGAACGACAGCACCCTAACCACAGACGCCTGATGAGCGAACCTAATGGCGCCATTCATGAGCGAGCGGAGTTCGCGATGGGCCGGTCGGTCCAAAAGGTCATGATCATATGCATAGAGGAACATCCGGTCTCTTATCGCAAATAGCCTGTCTCTCAGATCATCGATGGCTGCATCATGCATGAGATTTATCAGTATTAGGAGCAGAGCCAGTGATGTGCCACAAGAAAGAGCAGCTATGAGTGTGTCGTCATCCATATTATCTATCCTCCGGTCTCGTCCTTCCGTCCGGTAGTAGCCTGCTCGATGAACGGTTCTTATCAAGACGCGCCTCAAGCTCGTTCGACCTCGATGCTAGCCTACCTATATTTCGGTGCCTCACATTTCTTTGATATACGCCGTAGCCAACACCGCCGGCACCAAAAAGATACGCAAGCCCGCGGTCCGCTCCAAATTTTGTAACAAATGAAAACGCCAGGTTCGCATTCGTCTCGTGGCCGGCGAACGCGACGGCAACATCACGTATATACTTAAAGACGAAAATCGTTGCACCTGCCCAGAAGAGCGATCGAAGGGCCGTTACAACCCCATCGGTTACGATGAACACGGTGTCCGGCTTACGAGAGGCGCTGCCGGCCTTTTTCTGCGCTCTAGCATCCGCCATTTACGCGCCGTTCCCACGATTGTCTATTGCGAGAACCATATAGGCCAGATTGTCACTATGCAACCAGCGCGTTGAGTACCCTACAACCTCAAGAAGCCGAACTACGCGGCAGGCAGTTGCTGAGATTCTTCGATAAAGGTCGTTTCCGAAGCCTTACGCCGGGGCGACGGATCGGAAATTTGGCGTTATGGTGCCAGACGTTACTTGGATTACCCCTATCGGTGAGACACGGAAATCAGTGACAGGCAGCCGACAGCGTCGCCTCCGTCTTTGGACGTGACCGCTTAGGCGCCGAACACGCCGCCGCCGATCCGACGCAAATATCATGTTTTGTTCTAACACAACTTTGTATAAGTTCGGTTAAAATCTTTATTCCATCGAAGCCGCAGCCCAGCGCTCCCGTCGCCGGTTCGGGCGCCGCCACTGCGGCGAGTTCCGCCCATCTCCGACCGCGCCGCTTCCCCCGGTCCAAGAGCATAGGAACCGGCCCCTCGGCGGTATCCTGAAGCCCCGGCCGCCGTAAGACGGCAGGCCTCGGCGCCCAGTCAGATCTCCCCCTCGTCCTCCGCCGCGTCGTCGCGCCCGGCCGGAGCGCCCTCGCCCAGCGACACCGGCGTCGGGCTGGCGTCGAGCAGACCGGCGGCCTTGAGTTCGTCGCGGTTCGGCAGGTCGCGCAGCGAATCGAGGCCGAAATGCGCAAGGAAACCGTCGGTCGTGGCCCAGGTGATCGGCCGGCCGGGCGTCTCGCGCCGTCCCTTGGGCTGAACCCAGCCGGCTTCCATCAGCAGATCCAGCGTACCCTTGTGCAGGGTCACGCCGCGGATCTCCTCGATTTCGGCGCGCGTCACCGGCTGGTGGTAAGCGATGATCGCCAAGGTCTCGATCTGCGCCCGCGTCAATTTCCTGGTCTGCACCGTCTCGATCGCCAGGCTGCCGGCGAGATCCGGCGCCGTGCGGAAGGTCCAGGCGCCGGCAACCCGGACCAGATTGATGCCGCGAAAGCGATAGAAGCGCTGCAACTCGTCGAGGAGCGGCGCCGGATCCATGCCCGAGGGCAGGCGGGCGGCGATTTGCGCATCGCCCAGCGGTTCGGGCGCGGCGAACAGCAGCGCCTCGATCAGCCGGAGCGCCCGCTCCCGGTCGCGCTCGGCGTCGGTCGGCTCATGCGGCCCGGCGCCGCGGTTGATCGGCACGATCCGGTCGGTCACGGCAGCGGCCGCGCCGCGCGCAGGAAAATCGGGCCGAACGGCACATCCTGCTTCAATTCGATGCGGCCGCTCTTGGCCAGCTCCAGGCTGGCGACGAAGGTCGCGGCCAGAGCGGAACGGCCGAGCGCCCCGTCGCGCAGCCGGGGCGGCAGGAAGGCCTGCAGCCGGCGCCATTCGACGACCGTGCCGATCAGCCCGGTCATGCGGCGCAGCGCATCCTCGACCGTGTAATATTCCGGAGCCTTGATCTGCAGCACCGTCGCCGTATCCCGGCCGCAATGTTCGGCATAGGCTTTCAGCAGATCATGCAAGCTCGCGGCATAGACAAGGCGCCCCTCCGCCTGCAGCCCCTCGGGCGCGCCGCGCGAAAAGACGTCGCGACCGAGCAGGTTGCGGCGCAGCAAGGCCGCCCCTTCCTTCTGCATCGCCTCCAGCCGCAACAGCCGGAATTGCAGCGCCGCAGCCAGTTCGGCCGCCGAAGGTTCGTCATCGGGCGGCGGGTCGGGCAGCAGCATCCGCGACTTGAGATAGGCCAGCCACGCCGCCATCACGAGATAATCGGCCGCCAGTTCGAGCCGGACCCGATGCGCCGCTTCGATGAAGGCGAGGTACTGGTCGGCAAGCGCCAGGATCGAAATCCGCTTGAGATCGAGCTTCTGATCGCGCGCCAGCGACAGGAGCAGGGCGATCGGCCCTTCGAAGCCGTCGAGATCGACCAGCAGCTCCTCTCCGGCCGCGGCCGGCGGCTCGGCAGCGGTCACAGCACCGCTCTGACCAGCGCCACCAGGACGCCCTCCAGCCACAGGGCCGGCTCCTGGACCAGCGGGCGGAACAGGTTGAAATCGGCGTGGACAGCGTCGCCCAGCATCGGCAGCAGGAACAGCACGCCCATGATGATGAGCAGGCCGATCGGCTCCAGCTCCGCCAACTGGCGCGACAGCGGATTGGGCAGCAGCGCCACGGCCACCCGGCCGCCGTCGAGCGGCGGCAGCGGCAACATGTTGAACACCGCGAGGACCAGGTTCAGGTACACGGAATTCGCCAGCGTATCCGCCGCCCACTCGCGCGCCACGCCGGGCAGGAAGCCGGCGCCGAAGAGCAGGATGATCGACACGAGCGCGATCAGCACGTTCATCGCCGGACCCGCGCCGGCCACAAGCGCCGCGTCGCGGCGTTTGTGGCGGAGCGCGCCGAAATTGACCGGAACCGGCTTCGCCCAGCCGAAGATGAACGCGCCCGTCAGGACGCCGATCGCCGGTACCAGGATCGTGCCGACCGGATCGATATGGCGGATCGGGTTGAAGCTGAGCCTGCCCATCATCTGAGCGGTTCGGTCGCCGCACCATTTCGCGACATAGCCGTGCGCCGCTTCGTGAAGCGTGATGGCGAAGAGGATCGGCAGGATCCACACCGTGACATTCTGCAAGCCTTGAGCGGTCATGCGGCGGCTCCGGCCATCAATTCCTCCAATTCGGTCAGCAGCGCCGCCCGGTCGGCCGACGCCGGCGCCGTCCGGCGCGCCAGCGACGCTGCGTAGCGCCGCGCCGAGGCTTCGTTCATCGGCCCGACTGCAGCCGCGAGTTCCGTCATCTCGTCCGGATTGCCGTTGCAATGCAAGGCCAGATCGCAGCCGGCGGCAAGCGCCCGGCATGCGCGCTCCGCCAGGCTGCCGCCCAGCGCCTGCATGCTGAGGTCGTCGGTCAGAAGGGTGCCGGCAAAGCCGATCCGCCCGCGGATGATGTCGCAGATCACCCGCGCCGACAGGGTGGCCGGGGCATCCGGATCCCATGCGGTGAAGACGACATGGGCGGTCATGCCGAAAGGGACATCGGCCAGCGCCTCGAACGGCAAGAGGTCCTGCGCTTCGAGCACCGCCGCCGGTGCGTCGACGACCGGACAGTGCAGATGGCTGTCGACCAGTGCCCGTCCATGGCCCGGCATGTGCTTGATGACCGGCTGCACGCCGCCCACGGTCAAGCCGTCGATGACTGCGCGGCCGAGCCGGATGGCAAGCGCGGGATCGGTCCCGAAGGCGCGCGCGCCGATCACCTCATGGGCGCCGGGCACCGGCAGATCCAGGACCGGCGCGCAATCGACGGTGATGCCGAGATCGGCCAGATCGGCGGCGATGAGCCGCGCGTTCAGCCAGGCGGCACGTTCTGCGGCGGCCGGCGCCAGCGCGCCGATCTTTCCGGCCGACGGCGCGTCGCGCCAATGCGGCGGGCGCAGCCGTTGCACACGCCCGCCCTCCTGGTCGATCAGGATCGGCGGATCGGGCCGGCCACTCGCCGCCTTGAGTGCCCCGACCAGCGCCCGCACCTGGCCGGGATCGACGCAATTGCGCTGGAAGAGAATGAACCCGGCCGGATCGGCGGCGCGGAAGAAATCCGCTTCCCAAGCACTCAATTGCGGCCCGGCGCAGCCGAAGATGATCGCCTTGGGCGGCGTCTCACTTTTGGGCAAGGATGCACGCAACGGCGAATTTCTTCAGTTCGCCGCACAGCTTGTCGGCCTTTTCCCGGTCCTTCACCGGGCCGGCCTGGACCCGGTAGTAGATGCCCTTGTCGCCGAGATCGGCCTTGACGATGTTGGGCGTCAGGCCGTCGAGCAGATCGGGATGGGCTTTCTTCAGCCGCTCCCATTCGGACCGGGCCGAGGCCTCGTCGCGCGTCGCCGCGACCTGGATCCGGACGCTGCCGGAAACGACGGGCTCGGCCGGCTTGGCCGGCGGCTTCTCCACCGCCGGCGCCGGCACGTGCACGGCGATCGGAACCGGCGGGGCCGCTGCGGCGGGCCGCGACCCGGCCGGCAAGCTGAGCGTGCCGCTGGATGTCGCGGGCGGCAGGATGGCGGAAGCCGGGGTCGGCGGCGCCGCCTTGGGCTCCGGCGTCGGCCCGACCTGCTGCACCGGCAGCGGCGCCGCCGCGTCGGGCGGCGGCGGCAGCGGTTTCGCCAGGGGTTTTTCCGGCGGCGCCAGCATCTGCTCGGGTTTGCTGTTCCGCTGGCTCAGATTATAGACCGGATTGTCCTGATCGGGCACGGCCGCGCCGCCCGGATCGGCCGGCCGGATCTTGGTGGCGCCCTGATCGGCGCGGATCAGCGGCACGGTGCCGTCCGGCGTCGCGCCATGGCGGCCCCGGTCATAGGCGAACCACAGCGTGCCGGCGCAGGCGACGGCGAACAGCCCGTAGATGAACGGCCGGAGAAACCGGCCGATGCCGCCCGGCGGCTCTTCGGCATAGAACGGCCGGTCTTCCGGCTCGATCGACCAATCGCCGGTTTGCCGCGGCGGCGGGTCTGGGTCTTCGGGATAGAGCCGCGTGGCCATCAGCGCATCTCCGTCAGCGGCTCGACGCCGAAGACCTGCAATCCCGACGCGACGACGCAGCCCACGGCTTCGGCCAGCGCCAGCCGCGCCCGCGTCACCGCGCGGTCGCCGAGCTTGACGATGCGCAAGCCCGGATCGGCATTGCCTTTCGTGTAATAGCCGTTGAAGCCATGGGCGAGATCGGCCAGGTAGAAGGCGACCCGGTGCGGCTCATGCGCCTCCGCCGCCGTTTCGACCAGCCGCGGCCAATTCGCCAGCAGCCGAATCAGCGCAATTTCGGCCGGGTGGTCGAGCCGCGCCAGGTCGGCTTCGCCCAACGCCGCGCCGATTTCGGGATCGAAATTCTCCTCGGCCCGGCGCACCAGCTGCCGGACCCGCGCATGCGCATACTGAACCGCCCACACCATGTTGTCGTCGGATTTGTCGACCACCTTGGCGAAGTCGAAATCGAGCGGCTGATCGTTCTTGCGGGTCAGCATCATGAACCGGACGATGTCCTTGCCGACCTCGTCCACCACATCGCGCAGGGTGACGAAGGTGCCGGCGCGCTTCGACATCTTGACCGGCTCGCCATCCTTGAAGAGGTGGACGAGCTGGCAGATCTTGACGTCGAGCGTGCCGCGGCCGCCGGTGATGGCCGTCACCGCCGCCTGCATGCGCTTGACATAGCCGCCGTGATCCGCGCCCAGCACGTCGATCTGCTCGGCAAAGCCGCGCCGGAATTTGTCGAGGTGATAGGCGATGTCGGCGGCGAAATAGGTCCAACTGCCGTCGGATTTCTTCAAGGCCCGGTCGGTATCGTCGCCGAAGCGCGTCGCAGCGAACAGCGTCTGCGGCCGGGGTTCCCAATCTTCCGGCGGCGCCTTGCCCTTGGGCGGCTCCAGCACGCCGGTATAGATCAGCCCCTCGGCTTCGAGCGTCGCCAGCGCGCGGTCGATCGCGCCGGATTCGTGGAGCGCACGTTCCGAGGTGAAGACGTCTTGACGGATGCCGAGGCTTTCGAGATCGGTGCGGATCATCGCCATCATGGCCTCGGTCGCAGCATCCTTCACCGGCTGCAGCCATTCCGCTTCGGCCACATCGCGCAAACCCGCACCGTAGCGGTCCGCCAGCGTCGCACCGACCGATTTGAGGTAATCGCCGGGATAAAGCCCGGCCGGGATCTCGCCGATCGCCTCGCCCAGCGCCTCGCGGTAGCGCAGATGCGCCGACCGGGCCAGCACGTCGATCTGCGCGCCGGCATCGTTGATGTAATACTCCCGGCAGACTTCGAAGCCGGCCTTCGCCAGCAGATTGGCGAGCACGTCGCCGAAGGCGGCGCCGCGCGCGTGCCCGACATGCATCGGCCCGGTCGGATTGGCCGAGACATATTCGACATTGACCTTGCGGCCCCGGCCCAACTCCGAATCGCCGTAATGCCGTCCGGCGGCGAGGACATCGCCGAGACGCGCCTGCCAGAACCGGTCGGACAGGCGCAAATTCACGAAACCCGGCCCGGCAATCGCAATCTCGGTCACGGCCTCATGGCCACGGAGTGCCTCGGCCAGCAATTCCGCCACGGCGCGAGGCGCCATGCCGGCGGGCTTGGCCAGCACCAGCGCGGCGTTGGTCGCAACATCGCCATGGGACGGGTCGCGCGGCGGTTCGACCGTAACGCGGCTGAAATCCAGGCCCTGCGGCAAGCGCCCTGCCACCTCGAGCCGGGTCAGCGCGGCAATCGTCTCGGCTCGAAAATAGGTGAACAAATTCATATCGAACCAACCCGGATCATCCCGCACCCACTGCTCGGCAGCCCCGGAAATCGCCGCCGGTCCGGCATGTTTCGGCGGTGCTTCCGCCATGGCCTGTCATGGTTTCGAACCTCATGTCTAGGGCCGAAGCCGGCAGAAAGTCCACAGATTACGGCCGCCCATCCGCGACCTGGGGCAGCGTCACGGAGTCGCTCGCGCTACCGGCGAATGAAACAGGGTTTGCGAATATCCGGGCGCATGCTCGACTCCAAGGCGCGGAGCGGCAAGCACGGCCGACCGGATCACGCGCCGAGGCCGCCGGTCAGGAGTCGCGCCTCGCGCAGCGCCGCGACGTCGGTCAGGGCGGCGATGTGATCCATCATGTCGCGCACCCAGCCGGCCCGGTCGCGCGCCAGCGTCGCGGTACCCCGGTCGCGGGTCAGGACCGACAGCACCGCCTGGTCGTGGATCGACAGCTCGGCATCCTGCGCCACCGCTTCCCGCCGCAGCAGCACGCTGGCGAAACTGTCGAGCAGAACGGTCAGGGTCTTGTTGGCGATCAGCACCGTCTCCGCCCGCCCCTGCCCGCGGTAGATCTTGCGCCTGCTGATCGTGGCGATCATGTCGGTCTGGCGCCGGTGGCGCGCCTCATCGAGCAGCGGCGGCACGTCCAGCCCTTCGAGCATGCGGTCGTGGAGCGCGCACCAGACGTCGATGGTATCGGCAATCAGGGTCGAGATCGCCCGCGCCCGCAAATAGGTCAGCCTGCGCTCGACGCCCTTCAGGCCGCGATACTCCGCCGGCTGAATGTCGGCGAGCGGTGCCAGCAGCTCCTCGCCCTCGGCGAAGCTCAAGGCACCGACCTGTACCGCGTCCTCGATATCGACGATCAGGTAGCAGATATCGTCCGCCGCCTCGGTCAGATGCGCCAGCGGATGCCGGCACCAATGTCCCGGTGCCCGTTCGACGAGACCCAAGGCCGAAGCGACCTCGCGGAACAGCTCGAGTTCGCTGGTGAAGAGCCCGTATTTCATCGGATGCGGCCGCTGCCCCGGCGCCAGCCCGCCCGACCATGGGTATTTCGAAAACGCGCCGAGCATCGCGCAGGTCAGCTGCAGCCCGCCATCCGGGTGCCAGCCTTCCAGCCGGGTCAGCAGCCGGAAGCCGAAGGCGTTGCCGTCGAAGCGAGTCAGTTCGTGCCCGAATTCCGGCGGCAGCCCGGCCAGGATCTGCCGCCCGACCGCGCTGTCCTGCCACCAGGCCGAGATCGCCTGCTCCGCCTCATGGCTGAATGGCGTCTGGCCGATATCGTGGGAAATCGCGGCACCCGAGACGATATGCCCGACATCGGCGGCCGAGACGCCTTCGACCAGGCCGCGCTCGACCAGATAGCGGCCGGCGAGCTGGCCGAGGCTGCGGCCGACGCGCGAGGCTTCGAGCGAGTGGGTCAGCCGGTTGCGGACGAAATCGTCGGGCTGGTCGGAGCGCAACGACGGCCCGTGCACCTGCATCTTCGATTGCAGCCGGCGAAACGCGCTGCAGAACACGAAACGGTCGACATCGATCTCATAAGGCGACCGATGGTCGTCGGTCCGCCGCGGCTCGCTGCGCCCGAGACGCTTGGTCGAAAGCAGCTCCGGCCAGCGCATCATCGGCGGTCACCCCTCGTCACGCATGACAGGCCGCGCGGCCGGGACTTGGTCCGCAGCGCCTCGTGCCTTACATAGGGAGGAGAGTTTATCAGGTAAATCCACGGGTGGAGGCAAGAGATGGCCGATGGCGGCGATGTGGAACACGCGCAGGAGCTGCTGATCAGTGCCAGCGCCGCGCGCCGCGTGGCGGCGATCGCCGCCGACGAACCGGCGGGGACGTTCCTGCGCGTCTCGGTTTCGGGCGGCGGCTGCTCCGGCTTCCAGTACAAACTCGCCCTGGACCGGGTGCGCAACGAAGACGACCGCAGCTTCATGCGCGACGGGGCCGAGATCGTCGTCGATGCGACCTCGCTCGAATTGCTGGGCGGGGCCGAGCTGAATTTCGTCGAGGATTTGTCGGGGGCGTTCTTCCAGATGCGCAATCCGAATGCGAGTTCGTCCTGTGGGTGCGGCATGTCGTTTTCGGTGTGAGGCGGCTCTGCTGGGCACCGGCCGCGCCCGATCGAGAAATTTCGTAAGAATTAAGCGATCTCTTTACAACCAAAGAGCGGATGGCTAGATTGCCCTGAAAGAAAGGGCATCCAGCACCTGTCTTTGCGATCTCGAATTCCGTGGTATTGCCGGTATCGGCGATGCTTCCGCGGGAATTCGTCCTATCCCTTGTAAGGAGCGCTGCGCCGTGACCGATAATCAGCCACAGCGGCTTATCACGGATTCGGTTGGTCTCGGTGGTGCGAACAAGCCGGACGACGTCAGGGCGATCGAATACGTGCTGAATATTGTGCTTGGATCGAAGCAATTCCCCGAAGAGGGCAAGTGCGAGCAGCGGCTGATCGATGCGATCCGGAATTTCCAGGTCAAGACTTTGGGCTCTCCGACCGGCGATGGTCGCATCGACCCTGACGGGCGTACGCTGAAAGGCCTGGTCGAGCGCGCGTATCAGGCTCAGTCGACACAGGCGTCGCCCAGCGCGGCCAGCCCCACGCCGCATCGGGCAAAGGTTGACAATTATCTCCGCGCAACCTTCGCGGCCGCTGCCGCCCCCGGCGCGCCGGCGAAACTGACGGATTCGGATTTCGTCGCCGCGGCGGAGGCGCTGAAGCCGGGCGTCCAAGTTGCGATGATCCGAGCCTTCGCCGAAGTCGAATCGGGCGGGCGCAGCGGCTTCGGCCCGAACGGCCTGCCGAAGATCGCGTTCGAAGGACACATATTTCGCAAACATACCAATCAGGCCCATGATCGCACACATCCGCTCCTCTCCTACGCCTATGTGAAGAAGGCCGGGCCGGAATGGCAGACGAACAACAAGGATCAGGACGCGGCCTGGCAGGCACTGAACCAGGCAATCGCCCTTGATCATGACGCAGCGCTGAAGTCCTGCTCCTGGGGTATGTTCCAGATCATGGGATTTAATTATACGAAATGTGGTTTCGACACCGTCGATGCCTTCGTCGATAAGATGAAGGCCGGTGAGCGCGGGCAACTCGACGCATTTGTCGGCTTTTGTAAGTCGGTCCCGGGTCTGCGAGACGCTTTGGCGGCAAAGAACTTCGTGGAATGTGCCAGGCTGTACAATGGTGCCGACTATGGAGATTACGATAGACGGCTCAGCACGGCATTTAAGAAATACGGTGGAAACTGAGCCGAGAGATCCGCCTTCGGGTTCGGGCATTCCGGTGCCCGCGCAGCGCAATAGCCCTGCCCCGCATTTCTTGCTACAGCTTCGTCCATGAAGATCGCGACTTGGAACGTCAACTCCCTGAAGGCCCGGCTGCCGAACGTGCTGGCCTGGCTCGACAGCGCGAGGCCGGATGTCGTCTGTCTGCAGGAGATCAAATGCCAGACCGCGGAATTCCCGGAACTGGAGCTGCGCGCGGCCGGCTATCACTGCGCGGTCCATGGCCAGAAGAGCTATAACGGCGTGGCCCTGCTCTCGCGGGAACCCGCTACCGATATCGCCATCGGCCTGCCGGGCGACCCGGACGATGCGCAGGCGCGGTACATCGAGGCCAGCTTCGGCGACCTCCGCATCGCGTCGATCTATCTGCCCAACGGCAACCCGGTCGACAGCGACAAATACCCCTACAAGCTGGCCTGGATGGAGCGCCTCGACCGGCACGCTGCGTCGCTGCTGGAGACGGAGCGCGCCTTCGTGCTGGCCGGCGATTACAATGTTTGCCCGAGCGATGACGATGTCTACGACCCGGTCGGCTGGAAGGACGATGCGCTGTGCCGGCAGGAGAGCCGCGCGGCGTTCCGCCGTCTGCTCCATCGCGGGCTGACCGAGGCGTTTCGCGCCGAGCATGCCGAGCCGCATCGGTATAGCTTCTGGGATTATCAGGCCGGCCGCTGGCATCGCGACGAAGGCTTGCGCATCGACCATTTCCTGCTGTCGCCGCAGGCGGCCGACCGGCTCGTCGCCTGCGACATCGACAAGGAACCGCGCGGTCGCGATAAGGCGTCGGACCATACGCCGGTCTGGTGCGAGATCCGCTGAACCGGTTCGCATGCGCCGTCACCGCGGCAGCTTGATCGTCTCCAGCCGGATGCGATCGGCTTCGTCCGGGTCGCCCGCCAGTTCGAGCATGCGCACGCACCAATAGAGGTCGCGCTCATGCGCCGCGCGCTCCGGCGGCTTCGCCTTGTTGCGCGCCTCGAACAGCCGGACCGCCTTGATCTTGAGCTCGCGGATGATGGTCGACAGCATCTGGCCGACGATCCGATCGAGCTCGACCTGGCGCGCGAAAGGCTGGCATTTGCGCAGCGCCAGCAGCGCCTGCTCGGCCGCGACCAGTTCGCCCAGCGGCGCCGCGGCAGCCGCCGGCAAGGCGGCCCGCACCCGCAGGGCGGCGTCGTTGACCAGCGCCGCGCAGGCGGCCTCGGCCGAGCGGTGCAGCTCGGCCAGCAGCTGGCGGGTCCAGGGATCGCTGTCGCGCAAGACCTGGTCGGCCGCGGTCAGCTCCGCCACCAGACGCTGGGCCTGGTCGACCCGGCTGGCGAAAGCGTCGCTCGCCTGGGCGGACAGCGCGCGCGCCTGCCCGGCCATATCGGCCAGCACCGTCTTGCCGAGCCGGGCAAACACCGTGACCTTGATCGGCACCGGCAGATCGAGGTTGAGATGCATGATGCGGCGCAGGAATTCCGTCGGCGCCGACATCCGCACCATGACCGCCAGCAGCATGGCGTAGGCGCGGTCGGGCTTGCCGTCATGGCTGTTGGCCACGGTCTGGCGAATCAACGCCATTTGCGAGATCTCGAGGCCGCGGATCGGTGGCGGCGGCAGCGCGTCCTTCAGCAGCTGGATCTCGTCGCCGGCGGCGAGCAGCCGCACGATCTGGCGAATGTCGTCGATGAGCACGCTTTCGTCGCCGACCAGCTCGTGACGCAGCGCCTTGTTGGTCGAGGCGCCGATCGCGGCCTCGTCGAGCAGGATCGCCGCCGGCGGCCACAGCCGCCGCGCCAGCACGTTCTGGCCGCTCCTGTCGCCGGCGTCCAGGCGGCGCAGCCGGGTTTCCATGACCTGATAGATGCGCCGCTCAGCGGGATCGCTCTTGGCCAGGACATAGGCCCAGGCGCGCTGCGCCGCGCGCCGCAGCACCCGGCCGTCATCGACCGGCGCAGGGAGGTCCACCAGCAGGTCTTCGAAAGGCAGATAGAACAAACGCTGCAGATTGGGTTTGCGCGCCGGCCGCACGCGCTTCAGCCGCGGCCGGATCCGCTCCATGATGGTCTGCACTTCGGGCTGGTCGCGCGCTTCCTCCAGCAACAGGGCGATCTCGCGGAATTTCGCCTCGGAGATCTGCTCCAGCGGATATTCCAGATCGAACAGCCCGGCGAGCGGCGGCGAACTCATAAGGCGACGACTCTGGCCTTGGCCGCCTCGATCCGGGCCGCCAGGTCGAGATCGCCGCGGGCGCGGCGCCAATCCGTGCTGGACGGCAATTGCCGTCCTTGGAGCTGCTGCTGGCGTAGATCGAACTCGTCCTGCGGCCCCTCGGTTTCGTTGCGCGGGATCAGCGGCAAAATCCGAACGATGCGCGCCACCGCCTCGCGCTGGATCTCGATCGGCTCGTCCTGGACCATGTCCCAGAACACGAAGATGAAATCCCAGCCATCGAGCAGCCAGCACAATTTGCCGGCGACGCCGACCACCGGCCGCGCCTGCACCTGCCAGTCGCGCAGCATGGCCACGATGTCGCGCAGGCCCGTATCCAATTGCCGGAACAGGCGGTCGGCCGATTTCAGCGTCTCATCGGCGACAAATCCGGCGAATTGAGCGAAGGGCGTCAATTCCGACCGCTCGCTTTCGCTCCATTCGGCGATGCCGTCGCGGAATTCGGCGAAGCCGTCGAGCAAGCCGCGCAACCGTCCCTCCTGGCGGCCCGCGGACAGCCCATGCGGCGTCAGCACGCGCGCCAGGGCCGCGATTCGGGTGTGAATGTCGTTGATGTCGATGCCGATGCGCTGCGCCGCCTGCCCCAGCAGGGTTCTGGCCTTGAACCGCCAAGGCTCGCTGCCGGGTCCGAGCGCCATCAGATCGTCGGTGGTGAGACCCAGCGCATTCAGCACGGCGATAATCAGCAGGAAATGCAGCTCCGCCGCCCGGCGCCTCTCGGTTTCCGCGGCGGCGCGCGACGCTTCGGCGACGACCGGGCCGGCCATGCCGGTCTGGCCGATGCGCAGGGCGCAGGCGCGCAGCTGCTCCGGCGTGATCGCCTCGGCGGCCTCGATCTCCTCGTGGAGCGCCCGGTCATGCACCGACATCGCCGTCACTTCGGCGACGGCATTCCACGGCACGACGAAGGCGCCCTCGGTGCCGCCGAAATTCGGCATCATCAGGATCATGCGCTGACGGGCGTCGCGGCGGACGCGTGCCAGCGCCAAGGACGGGGTCGTGAACGCCACCACGGCGCCACGCTCTTCGAAGGTCGTCGGCAGGAGGGCGCCGCCGTTCCGCCCACTCATTGCCTGTCCTCCTCCGCAGTCGCGCCCGCGAATCGGATAACCGGATACGCCCCGCGATCCCCCCGCGCGGCACAACACGTGCGGGCAATCCCGGCTCGACCGTAGCAAGTAACCTTTTATCAATCAGTTAACGAGAGGCGTGTCTTTATGTATTTGGAAAACAATAACAATTGCTAAATCTCGGTTAGCGCTGCTCAAGCACTCGGCCTGTCGGCGACACAGGGAATCCCGACCTGTCCACTGCGCCTATCGAGCCGATTTCGCCGCCGATACGTTGCACGAGACGGCAATGCTGTAGCCGGTCTTTCCGCCTCGCTCCTTCCCGCGCGCTCACGTCGGTTCCCGGGAACGGAGGTTCGTCCAGACTCGGGTGAGGCGGCGTGGAGTTTGAGGCCAGACTGGCGTCGCGCTTGTCGCGCTGTCCAGATTCGCCGGGCCAGCTCAGATTCCATTGGTTATGCTCGCTTGAGCGACGCGTCCTGGATCCAGAACCTCCGCACCCGATCGGACGGAGCGGCGGTGGCGGGCTGTTCGAGGCGCCTCAGGAAAGGTTCGGAGCACAGATGTCGACAGGGCTACGCAAAGGACTGACCAGCTATGGCGATGCCGGCTTCTCCTTGTTCCTGCGCAAGGCCTTCATCAAGGCCATGGGCTATTCCGACGATGCGCTCGACCGGCCGATCATCGGCATCACCGACACCTATAGCGACTTCAACCCGTGCCACGGCAACGTCCCCGATCTGATCGAGGCGGTGAAGCGCGGCGTGATGCTGGCGGGCGGCATGCCGATGGTGTTCCCGACCATCTCGATCCATGAGAGCTTCGCCTATCCGACTTCGATGTTCCTGCGCAATCTGATGGCCATGGACACGGAGGAGATGATCCGTGCCCAGCCGATGGATTCGGTGGTCGTGATCGGCGGCTGCGACAAGACATTGCCGGCCCAGATCATGGCCGCGGCCAGCGCCGACCTGCCGACCGTGGTGGTACCGGTCGGTCCGATGGTGGTCGGCCATCACAAGGGCGCGGTGCTGGGCGCCTGCACCGATTGCCGGCGGCTCTGGGGCCAGTACCGCGCCGGCACGATCGATGAGGCCGAGACCGAAGCGATCAGCGGCCGGCTCGCTCCTTCGGTCGGCACCTGCATGGTGATGGGCACGGCCAGCACCATGGCCTGCCTCGCCGAGGCGCTCGGCCTGTCCTTGCCGATGAGCGCCGCCTCGCCCGCGACCCATGCCGATCGCCGGCGCATCGCCGAAGCCAGCGGCAAGCGTGCCGCCGAGATGGCGGTCTCGGGCACGCCGAGGCCCAGCGACCTCATCACGCCGGCCTCGGTCAGGAATGCGCTGGTCGTGCTGCAGGCGATCGGCGGCTCGACCAACGGGCTGATCCACCTGACCGCCATGGCCGGCCGCGCCGGGGTCAAGATCGACCTCGACGACTTCGACCGGCTCGGCCGCGAAGTGCCGACCTTGCTCAACCTGAAGCCCTCGGGCAGCCATTACATGGAGCATTTCCATCACGCCGGCGGCTTGCCGCGGCTGATGCGCGAGCTCATCGATTTCCTCGACCTCTCAGCGCCGAACGTCTCGGGCGGCACGCTGGGCGACGCCATCGCGGCGGCCGAGGATGTCCCCGGCCAGGACGTCATCCACAGCATCGCCGCGCCCTTGAAGAAGCTGGGTGCCATGGCCGTGCTGCGCGGCAATCTGGCGCCCGATGGCGCCGTCATCAAGCAATCGGCCGCCTCGCCGGATCTCATGCGCCATACCGGCCGCGCCGTGGTCTTCGACTCGGTCGAGGACATGACGGCGCGCATCGACCTGGCGGATCTCGACGTCGATCCGGACGATATCCTGGTGCTGCGCAATGCCGGACCCAAGGGGGCGCCCGGCATGCCCGAGGCGGGATATCTGCCGATCCCGCTCAAGCTGGCGCGCCAGGGGATCAAGGACATGGTGCGCATCTCCGACGCGCGCATGAGCGGCACGGCCTTCGGCACCATCGTGCTGCATATCACGCCGGAAGCGGCGATCGGCGGGCCGCTGGCGGTGATCCGCACCGGCGACCGCATCGCGCTCGATGTCGAAGCGCGCAAGATCGAGCTGCTGATCGACCAGGCCGAACTGGCGCAGCGCCTGGCCGATTGGCGCCAGCAGCCGAGACACCGCGCCCCGGCCAAGCGCGGCTATGCCAAGCTCTACGAGACCAGCGTATTGCAGGCCGATCAAGGCTGCGATTTCGATTTCCTGCTGCGGGACGGTGAATGATGGCGGCACCAATCAAGATTCTGAGCCTGGGCGGGCTGCCGGCGAGCGTCGAGGACGCCTTGGCCGAACGTTTCCCGGTCTATCGCGAAGCGGCGCTGCCGCCGGAGCCGTTCTTTGCCGCGCACGGCGCCGAGATCGCCGCGATCGTGACCCGGGGCCGCGTGCCGGTCACGGCGGCACTGATCAAGCAATTGCCGAATCTCGAGATCGTCGCCAATTTCGGCGTCGGCTATGACTCGATCGACGTCGAGGCGGCAATCGCGCGCCGCATCGTGGTGACCAATACGCCCGATGTGCTGAATGACGAGATGGCGGATTTCACGATCGGCCTGCTGCTCGCCACCATCAGACGCCTGCCCCAGGCCGACCGGTTCGTGCGCAGCGGGCTCTGGGCCGAAGGCGGGGCCTTCCCGCTTTCCGCCACTTTGCGCGGCCGCACCGTCGGCATCGTCGGCATGGGCCGGATCGGCAAGGTGATCGCCAAACGGCTCGGCGGTTTTGACGTGCCGATCGCCTATCACTCGCGCCGCAAGCAGCCGGATGTCGAATATCCTTACTTTGCCGAGCTGCGCGCCCTCGCCGAAGCGGTCGACACGCTGATCGTCGTGCTGCCGGGCGGCCCGGCGACGCGCGGCATCATCGATGCCGAGATCCTCAAGGCGCTGGGACCGAACGGCGTGTTGATCAATGTCGCGCGCGGCTCCGTGGTCGACGAACCGGCGCTGATCCACGCCCTCGAAGGGCGCGCGATATTGGCCGCCGGGCTCGACGTCTTCGCGCGGGAGCCGAAAGTCCCGGCATCTCTGATCGAGATGGGCCAGGTCGTACTGCTGCCGCACATCGGCACAGCGACTAACCATACGCGCAACCTCATGGGCCAGCTCGTCGTGCAGAACATCGTATCCTGGTTTGACGATTGCGGCCCGATCACCGCGGTGCCCGAGATCACGCAAGCCTTGGGACACCAGTTGAGGAGACCGGTCTGAACACGACTTGCAACCGCGGCTTTGCAATCACTACCGAGGCCTCTTCTGAACCGCCGGCACATTCCTCATCCGCCATTTACCGGCCGGCAAACCCGCCTGATGAAGGGCCGCCATGCGCGCCACCGTTTCTTCTTGTGACACTCTGGAAACTCTGCCAAGTGGCGGTAGGAATCACAACTCGGATAGAAGTGTATGAGCGGGTTCAAGCCGGAGAATTTCGCCGACCGCCTGAAACGAGCCAAGGCCGCGCGCGTGACCGCGATCGAGAAATTCCAAGCCGTGACGCAGGCGCCGGAATTTCCAGCGAAACTCGCCGAACGGCAGGCTGCACTGGCCGCCCGCGAAGCCAAGGCTGCGGAGCGCGAGGCGGCACGCCGAGCCAAGCTGGCCGATGCGGCCGCCGCGAAGCTTGCCAAGGCGGAGGCCGACCGGCTCGCCAAGGAGAGCGAGGCCCGGCGCAGCATCGAAGAGGAAGCGGCGCGCAAGGCCGCGCGCGACGCGCGCTACGCCGCGCGCAAGGCCCGGCAATAGCTCTCCGCCCGGCGATGATCCCCTGGACTAAGCTCGACACATCGACCATCCCCGGTGGCACGGAGGAACTGCGCCTGATGCGGCGCGGCGCCGAATTCTCGATCATGCTCGGCCATAACGAGCTGATGAACAGCCGTTCAAGCGGTTCCGAGGAAGCGCTGGCAACCCTGCCTTGCAAACGGATCTATCAGCGCACCAAAGCGCATATTCTGATCGGCGGCCTCGGCATGGGTTTCACCTTGCGTGCCGCCTTGGGCGCGGCAGCGCCCGATGCCCGGATCACCGTGGCCGAACTGGTCCCGGCAGTGACCGCCTGGGCGCGCGGACCGATGGCGGAGCTGCACGGCACCAGCCTGGACGATCCCAGAGTGACCTTGCATCAGGGTGATGTCGGCCAGTTGATCCGGTCCGGACGCTCGGCCTATGACGCTATCCTGCTCGATATCGACAACGGCCCGTCCGGGCTGACGCGCGCGTCGAACGACAGCATCTACGACGCGGTCGGGCTCGGTCTGGCCCAGGCGGCTCTCAAGCCCGGCGGCGTGCTGGCCATCTGGTCGGCTGCACCCGACGGGCATTTCACCAAACTGCTGCGCAAGATCGGTTTTGTGGTCGAAGAGCTCCGGGTCCGGGCCAAGGCCGGCGGCGGCGGTGCCCGCCATGTGATCTGGCTGGCCAGTGTCGAACCGGCGTCCACGCCTCGGCCGCGACAGAAGCCACGCTCCAGGGCACGGCAAAGCTTGGCTGCGAATCCCGCCCGTTGGGACATTGGCAGCGGCACTTAAGGCTGCTCAGCCCCCGCTTTCGACGATAGATCGGCGCAAATGGCCGCGATTTGCCGGTCCGCCAACCCGCCGTCTGGCGGCAATGGCGGGCGTGGGAGCCGCAGGCCATTCTCGAATTGTCTGACCGAACCGCCAAGGAACCGCCTACGGCGAGGGCATCGCGGCTGTTCGGCGGATCAATACCTGGGCGCCGCACCATCAGGCATCCTGGCAGGCATCCTGGCAGGCATCCTGGCAGGCATCCTGTCCGACGGCCTCGCCGCGTCATTTCAGATATTTGTCGAACCACGCCAGAGTCCGGCGCTCGGCATCGGCGATGTGTTCCGGGTCCACCATCGCGTGCCCCTCATTGGGATAGATCATCATCGACGTCGGCACGTTCAGCGCATGCAGCGCGTGCCAGAATTCCTGGGTCTGCGGCGCCGGGCATTCGACGTCGTTCTCGCCCACCCACACGAAGGTCGGCGTCCGCACCTGCTTGATGAAATTGATCGGCGAGGATTTCGCATAGGCTGCCAGGTCGTCATAGACCGACTGGCCGAAGAACGGGATCATCCACTGGTCGATGCCGTTCTCGCCGTAATAGGATTGCCAGTCGGCGATGCCCGCGCTGGCGACCGCCGCCTTGAAGCGGTTGTTCTGCGTGACGGTCCACATCGTCATGAAGCCGCCATAGCTGTGGCCCATTATACCGAGACGCTTATCGTCTATCGGCGCCTGCTTTTCCACGGCATCGATGCCGGCCAGAATATCCTTGAGGTCGCCATATCCCAGATCGCGATAATTCGCGGCCTGGAACGCCGTGCCCTGCCCAAAGCTGCCGCGGGGATTGGGCAGGAACAGAGCATAGCCCTGGTCGAGCAGCTTGCGCACCAGCGGCGAGGGATAACGCGGTGTCGCGGCGGCGCTGGGGCCGCCATGGACGAGGGTGATCATCGGCAGGGGGTCAGCTTTCGCCGGCGATTTCGGCAGCAGCAGCCAGCCTTGCGCGTCGGCGCCGTCGCTCTTCCAGGACACGCTTTGGGCGGTGGAATTTACCCCGATCGCGGCATTGGCATGCGTAACGGCGCGCCATTGTCCGATCTGCCCGAACGCCAGCTCCGGCGCCTCGGTGAAGGATTGCCGGACGACCGCACCGGTCCCGCCGTCCTTGCAGGTAAAGGAATGTCGGCTGACGCCGATGCTTTCCGGCCCGCCCCACAGAGCATGCACTGCCGCCGACCCCGACCCGCCGTCCAGCGCGACCAGTTCGGCGCGGTCGCCGTGCAGGGTTTCTGCCAGGATCATGCCGCTGCAGCCGAGCGCGAGTTCGGTCGCGCTCGCCGCCATCGATGGCGTCAGATCGGTCGCGACGCCGCCGCCGGCCGGCACGCGATAGATATCGCCGCCGGTCGAGCCGAAATCGCTCATCAGGCCGGAGATGAAATAGACGGAATTGCCATCGCTCGAAACCAGTGGTGCTGCGATCTGGTGCTGCCGGTCCGGCGGCGCGTAGAGCACGCGGGCGCCCGCGCTGTTGAAGCCATAGAGCTTGGCGACCCACCAATTGTTGTCGCCGTCGCCGGTCGCCGCCGTGCCGACGAAACCGCTGCCATCCGGCAGCCAGTCGTATTCATAGACGAAGAGATCGGCCGGCGACGACCAGGTCAGCGCGCCGTGATCGAGGATCGCGATCCGCTGTTCGGGCGGCGCGTCATCGGCATCGCCGGTGACGGGGGCTCCGGCCTCGACGGCGCCGACTTCCTTCTTGGCGCTTTCCGTCGCCAGCACCGCCAGGCGGCCGTCGCGGCTGTATTGGAGGTCGATGATGGTCCCGCCGAAGGATACGAGTTCCGTCAGGCCGCTGCCGTCCGCGTTCAGCTGGTAGACCGAGCGAGCGTGGCTGCCCGGCTTGCGCAAGGCGAATGACAGATGCTTGCCATCGGGACTCCAGGCCGGCGAGTCCGGCCAGCATTGCGCCACCGCGCCGCAAGGCAGGTCGATCCTGGTTGCGTCGCCACTGGGCAGATGCCGCAGGACAAGGTCGCGGATGACCGGCCGGCCGCCGCTGATCGGCATGTCGCCTTCGACCGTGGCGAGCGTCGCGGCATCCGGCGAGAGGGCCAAATTCAAGAAGACGTGGACCGCTTGTTCGGCCGCGTCCGCGCAGCCGGGAAGGCCAAGGGCGACGACAAGCCCGCCGATCGCCGGGACCCCGATCCGGCGCCATAACGCTGTGGTCATGCCCTGATGCTCCTTGGTCTTTGTAAACGGCCGGAACCTGAATGATCCGGTGACGTTACCGGCTCTTGGACCGCAGGGCCAAGCGCGAATTGCTCAACACTCCGTGCGATAGCGCGGGCTTCGACTGGCCGCCGCACCGCGCGCATATCCCCAGATCGTGATACCGCCTGGATTGCGACGGTGTTGACAGAGCTTCATCAATGTTTAACGCTAGCTCGCTGGCAATTCCCTTGGCCTCATTCGCCATTCGGTTGCCGACCCAAGCGCATCATGGGGGTCGCTTGCCGCCGGTAGGCTCGCATTCTGGGCAAGTTTATTTATCGGTGTTCCGGGCCGGCGCCATCGCCTGAACTCTAATGAATTGGGGAATCACCGATGAATAGTAAACTGTTCAAATCCGGCATCGCCGCCGTGGCGCTGATGCTGTCGAGCACGACCGGAAGTCTTGCACAACTCGGTTTTGGCTGCCCGGTTCCGGGCGGCATGCCATCGCGCGACCCCTGTCTTGAACCCGCCCCGGGCGTTTCGACGACTCCTCTTGCCAAGCCGGTCGATATGGGCTCGCTGACGGCGCAAGGCCGCGGCGGCGAGACGATGTCGGTGACCTTGTCGCTGGCTCTCGGCAACCTGGCCGGCGCCGAGGCGATGATGGTGCGGCTGGCCACGCCGGGCGACGCGCTTTTTCATCAATTCATGACGCCGGCCGAAATCCGCGCCTCGTTCGGGCCGAACGAGGCGGAAGTCTCGAAGGCGATGTCCATCCTCACCCTCAGCGGCTTCGAGGTCGAACGGCCGACCACGACCACGCTGACGGTCACCGGCCCGGTTTCGACCATGGAACGGGTGTTCAATACCGAGCTGCACCAATTCTCGGTCGCGGAAACCGATATGGCGCCGGGCTTTACCTTCCACGCCGCCATGGCCAAGCCGACAATTCCGCAGTCGATCGCCGGCATTGTCCAGGGCACGATCGGCTTCAATGACGCGCCGCAGTTCAAGTCGGACAAGATGGCGGCGCCGTCGTCCTTCGGCGGCACGCCGGTCGCGGCTGCCCTGAACACTGCGAGCGACGGCACGCCGTTCGGCGTCCTCACGGTGAAGGATTTCGACACGCTCTACGATGTGAACCCGATCCAGGCGCAAGGCATCAACGGCGAAGGCCGCACGCTTGCGGTCGTGACTCTGGCGGCGTTCACGCCCAGCGACGCGCAGAAATACTGGGACTCGCTGAACCTCGTCACGAAGCCGAACCGCATCACCATCGTGAATGTCGACGGCGGGCCGGGCGCCCCCAGCGACGCCTCCGGCTCGGACGAGACGACGCTCGACGTCGAGCAATCGGGCGGCATCGCGCCCCAGGCCGACATCATCGTCTACCAGGCGCCGAGCACCAGCCAGGGCTTCGTCGATGCCTTCGCCAAGGCGGTCGAGGACAATGTCGCCGATACGATGTCGGTCAGCTTCAGCGCGCCGGAGATTTTCGATTCGAACAATCCCGTGATCGGCACGACGGTGACCGATGTCTTCGACGGCGAGACGGTCAGCTTCCTCCAGGCGATGCATGAAGTCTTCGTGCTGGGCGCGCTCCAAGGCCAGAGCCTGTTCGCGTCGGCCGGCGATTCCGGCGCCTTCGACACGGTGCGCCGCTTTGGCGATGTCGACTTTACCGCGCCGCTGAGCATCAATTATCCCGGTGGCGATCCGGCGGTGACGTCGGCCGGCGGCACGACCTTGCCCGGAACGCAGCAATTCACGCTGCCCGGCAACAAGACGCTCGACATCAACGTCCCGACCGAGCGCGTCTGGGGCTGGGACTATCTCGAGCCGCTCTGCGATGCGCTGGATGAGACGCTCGCCCAATGCGGCATATTCTCCGTCGGCACCGGCGGCGGCGTCAGCGTGTTCTTCAACGTGCCGATCACGCAGATCGGTCTGCGCGGCGTGCAATTGAGCCAGCCCGGCCAGACCTTCACCGAGCTGGACACGACCCCGCCGACCGATTTCTTCAATTTCCCGGCCAATTTCGCCGGGCGCAACACGCCGGACCTGGAGTTCAATGCCGATCCGCAAACCGGCTACGAAATCTTCTACACGTCGAGCGTCAAAGGATTTGAAGTCCTGACCTTCATCGGCGGCACCAGCTTCGTGTCGCCGCAGCTGAACGGCGTGGCGACGCTGCTCGGCCAGAACGCCGGGCACCGGCTCGGCTTGTTCACCGTGCCGGTCTATGCCCTTGCGCGGACGGGGATCGCGACGCTGGGACCCAATCCGGCTCTGAAGTTCGTTACCACCGGCGACAACTGGTTCTTCACGGCCCGCGACGGCTTCAGCCCGGCCGGCGGGCTCGGCACGATCGACGTCTCCAACATGGCGCGCCTGCTGAAGTAACCTCAAGCCGGGCCGGGTGTTTCGCAGGATCGGTCATCCTTCCCGAAGCACCCGGCCCTGCAATCAATGGCGGCAGACGCTCGGAGGCGGAAAGCTGCGCGTCATCCTCGAAGGTTTCTGCCATTGCGGCGCCGTCCGCTGAACACGCCACGGCGAACCCGGCTCGGTGGCTGCATGCAAGTGCATGCTGTTCCGCGGCTACGGCAAAGCCATCTTGGCGAACGGCGGCACTCGCAAGTCGCCGTCCGAAACATGCCATCCCGCAGACGAGCCCGTCTTCCTGCTGTCGAGCGCGACGCGCATCGTTGTCCTACTGGCCGATGTCGGCCCGACGAGGGGACGGCTATGGGACACTCGGAACAAGACCCGACGGCCGAAGACCGACGGCCTTGGAACGCGGAACGGATCGTAGTGTATCTATCTGGAAAGCAACAAAAATCCCTTTCGGTCCGGGAGCCCGTCGCACCGGATGAGCCATCGGCGCCGCCGGATCGCCGATCTCCCCACCGCAACGGCTCTGCGGATCCGTGGGGCGCAACAGCCGCGTAGCGCCTTCATCGATCGGGTTTCACTCTCCCATCCCGTTCAGCCCGACCAGCAGGAGGCCGAGGAAAATGAAGCTGCCGAGGACGATCGAACCAAAGAAGACAAACGCCATGCGCAGCAGGGTCCCGATCACGCTGGTGCCGTAGACGCCGCGCATGTGAACGAACAGATGGATCGGCGCACCGAACAGGATCAGTTCCGCATCGCGCCCGAACAGCGACGACAGCGCTTCGTAGGCGGCGACCATCAGCCCGACCGCCGACAGCGAATGCAGGCTGAAGATCGTGTGATCGAAGATGTAGAAGCGGCGTTGAAACATGAAGGCCAGGCTGATCAGAAGCGCCGCCATCGGCAGGGTCAGGAAGGCGAAGCGTTCGGCCCAGCTCTCCAGGACAAGTTTGAAGCGCTGCGGATCGTCGAGCACCTTGACGACCCGGTCCTTCAGCCAATCGACCTCGATCTGGACGCTGGGTAGGCCGATATCGCCCGATTCGATCGCCTTCTTGGCCTCGGCGCGTTCCTCCGGACTCAGTTGCTCCAAGGTTCGGGTCTTGACGGAGATCGCCTCGCCATCGGTGTTGATGGTGGTCGCGGCCGGCTCGAAATGCGGTTCGCGGCCCAGCGATCCGGCGAAGAATACCGCGACCAGCACGACCAGGAACAACCGGAACGGTGGGATCTGCGGCGCCCGATGGCCATCGAGATAGGCCCGGGTCAGGCGCGCCGGATGCCGGAACAAATCGGGCAAGGTGCGCCACACCCGGCCGTCGAAATGCAGCAGACCTTCGAACACCTCGCCGATCAGCTTCCAGATCGACCGGTGGAAATCCTCCGCCACCTGGCCGCATCGATAGCACCACGGCCCCATGAGCGGTGTCGCGCAATTGGCGCAAGGCGTGCCCGGTGCCGGGAGTTCCTCGTCGTGCCGGCCGAATTTGAAGAACCCGCCAACCGCGCTGCCGGCCGCCGCTTCGATTTCGTGTGACACCAAGAATGCCCTCTCGTTCCGGAACAGTGTCGAATCTGGTTGGCTACCGTATGTCAACCAGCGACCGGGCGCACGCTCTTCCGGCCCGATCGGCGATCGCCATCGGTGCGCCGACCGTCGGAGCGGAACCGCCGAAATCGATCGCATCGCGGCTGTGCGCGCGGCCGGCGCAGAACCGTCGAACCGGCGATGCCGCGAGCCCGATTGCGGGTGCCGGGGAGATCGCCTATACCGGGAACTGTAGGCGCTCGCGTCCTGCTACCTCCCGGCCCCGGAAGCGCCTCCGTCCGATGACGATCCCCTCTCTCGAAGCGGTGCCCACAGCGTCCGAAGCGCCGCGCGACACGGGCGGCTTGGCGTTGGCCTTTGTTCTGCAGCTCCTGGGGATTCCCGCCGATGCAGCGAAGATCCGGCACGAACTCGGCACGGAAGCGGCGCTCGGCGAGGCCGATCTGCTGCGCGCCGCCCGCAAGTTTCCGGTCAAGGCCCGCGCGCTCCGCTCGCACTGGGATCGGCTGGCGCGAACCGCCTTGCCCGCCTTGGCTCAGCTATCGGACGGGTCCTGGCGCGTACTGGGCCGGGTCGGCGACGACAAAGTGCTGCTCCAAAACCCGCTCTCGTCGCGCCCCGACCTGCTCGACCGCGCGAGTTTCGAGGCGCGATGGACCGGCCGGCTCCTGCTCGTGGCGCGGCGTGCGCCGCCGGGCGATCTTGCTCGCCCCTTCGGCCTGTCCTGGTTCGCGGCCGCCGTCGCCAAATACCGGGCACCGCTGGCGGAAGTGCTGGTCTCTTCATGTTTCCTCCAGATTTTCGGCCTGCTGACGCCGCTCTTCTTCCAGGTCGTGGTCGACAAGGTGCTGGTCCATCGCGGCCTGTCCACGCTCGAAGTCCTGGCGGTCGGGCTCGGCCTCCTCTCCCTGTTCGAAGTCGTGCTCGGCGGCACGCGCTCCTGGCTCTTCGCCCATACCGCGAACCGGATCGATGTCGAGCTGGGCGCGCGGCTGTTCCGGCATCTGCTGGCTCTGCCGATGGCCTATTTCGGCACGAGGCGGGTCGGCGACACGGTGGCCCGGGTTCGCGAGCTCGAAACGATCCGCCAGTTCCTGACCTCCTCATCCATCACCCTGGTGCTCGACCTCGGATTCGGGATCATCTTCCTGGCCGTCCTCTTCCTCTATTCGGTCACGCTGGCGTTGATCGTCCTGGCCTCCCTGCCCTGCTATGTCGCGCTCAGCGTGCTGGCGACGCCGGTGTTCCGCCGGCGAATCCAGGAGAAGTTCCGGCGCGGGGCCGAGAATCAGGCCTTCCTCGTGGAGAGCGTCGCCGGCGTCGAGACGGTGAAGGCGATGGCGCTCGAACCGGTGCTGCAGCGCCGATGGGAGGAGCAGTTGGCCTCCTATGTCGGGGCCTCCTTCGCGGTCGTCGGGATCGGCACCTGGGCGCAGCAGGCGGCCCAGGCCATCAGCAAGACCGTCACCGTGCTGGTGCTGTTCCTCGGCGCGCGAGCCGTGATCGACGGCGATCTGACCGTGGGCGGGCTCGTCGCCTTCAACATGATCGCGGCCCAGGTTGCGGCCCCGGTCCTGCGGCTGGCCCAGCTCTGGCAGGATTTCCAGCAGGCGCGGGTCTCGATCGAGCGGCTGGGCGACATTCTGAACACCGCGCGGGAGCCGGCGAGCAGCGCTCAGGCCGGATTGCCGGCGATCCGCGGCGTGATCGGCTTCGATCATGTCACCTTCCGCTATCGGCTCGACAGCGCCGCGATCCTTGCCGATATCTCGCTGGAGATTCCGGCCGGCCAGTCCGTCGGCATCGTCGGCGCGTCGGGATCGGGCAAGAGCACGCTGGTCAAGCTCGTCCAGCGTCTCTACGTGCCGGAAGCCGGGCGCGTGCTGGTCGACGGCACCGATCTGGCGCTGGCCGATCCGGCCTGGCTGCGCCGGCAACTCGGCGTCGTGCTCCAGGAAAATGTCCTGTTCAACCGGTCGGTGCGCGAAAACATCGCGCTGGCCGATCCGGGGATGAGCCTCGAACGCGTGGTCGCGGCGGCAGCGCTGGCCGGCGCCCACGAGTTCATCTTAGGATTGCCGGAAGGCTATGACACGATCGTCGGCGAGCGCGGCGCCTCGCTCTCCGGCGGGCAGCGGCAGCGCATCGCGATCGCCCGGGCGCTCGCCAAGAATCCGCGCATCCTCGTGCTCGACGAAGCGACGTCGTCGCTCGATTATGAGAGCGAAGCGGCGATCCAGGCGAATATGCGGGCGATCTGCGCGGGGCGGACCGTGCTGATCGTGGCGCATCGGCTCTCGACCGTGCGCGCCGCCGACCGGATCATCGTGCTGGACCGGGGCCGGATCGTCGAGGACGGGACGCATGAGCAGTTGCTGCGGCAGGGCGAGCGCTATGCCCGGCTCTGGCGCCTCCAATCCGGCGGCCCCGAGATCATCCGCGCCGGGGTAGGATCGTGACCGGGCCGACCACCCGGCTCGCGATGCGCGGACGGCATCCGGAGCGGGAGTTCCTGCCCGCCGCCCTGGAAATCACCGAGACACCGGCCTCGCCGATGCTGCGGACCACATCGGCGCTGATCTGCCTGTTCCTGGTCGTGGCGCTGGCCTGGGCGGTCATCGGCCAGGTCGATCTGATCGCGACCGCGCCCGGCAAGATCGTGGCGCTTGGCAACACCAAGCTCGTCCAGGCCTTCGACACCGGGCTGGTGCGCGAGATCCGGGTTCGGAATGGCGATCTGGTGAAGGCCGGGCAAGTGCTGGCCATACTCGACCCGACTCTGGCGGCGGCCGATCGCACCCGCTATCAGGCGCTGCTGCAGAGCGCCGAACTCGACCAGGGCCGCCTCGCCGGCCTGCTGGGCGACGCCGAGGGCGACGCCTTCGCCGGCATCGATGCGCCCCCTGCGATGATCCGGGCGGCGCGCGATCAGCTCAGCGCCGAGCGCGCGGCCCAGGACGCGAAGCTGCTCGCCGCGGACCGCGAGGTCGCGGCAAAGCGGGCCGATCGCGCCAGCATCGCCGCCGAACTGGCCAAGGACGATGCCGAGATGCCGCTGGCCCAGGAGCGCGCCAAGATCCGCCAGGGCGGAGTCAATACCGGCTTCGGCTCCCGGCTCGACTATGTCAACGCCCAGGAGCAATTCGTCGAACTGCAGAACGAGCGCGCGGTGCAACTGCAGAAACTGGCCTCGGCCGACGCCGCGATCGAGGCCGCAAGCGCCGAGCGGAACCGCGCGGCCGCCGAATTCGCCCGTGACCGGCGCGAGGATCTGGCGAAAGCGGCGCGGGAGGCGGCGGCGGCGCGCGCCGAGCTGTCCAAGGCCGCGCGGCGCACCGAACTGACGACAATCACCGCGCCGGTCGACGGCTATATCGACGATCTGGCGATCCACACCTTGGGGGGCGTCGTGCAGCCGGGTCAGATCCTGATGCGGGTCGTGCCGAGCGATGCCGCGCTCGAGGTCGAGGCGATCGTCGACAATGGCGATGTCGGCTTCGTGCGCGCCGGCCAGGCGGCCGAACTCAAGATCGCCACGTTTCCCTTCACGGAGTATGGGCTGGTGCATGGAAAGGTGGTCGGCCTCGCCCATGATTCGGCCCCGGATCCGGAGACTCTCAACGACGGGAGGAGCCGCGGCGCCGGGACCAGCTCCGGCGAAGCGCCGGCGGAGCTGCGCCGGTCGGGCGGTCTGGTCTATGTCGCCCGGATCGCGCTCGACGAGCCGTCGCTGCTGGTCGACGGCATCCGCACGCCGCTCGAACCCGGCATGGCCGTGACCGCGGAAATCAAGACTGGAAGGCGGCGCGTGATCGACTATCTGCTCTCGCCGCTGGCCCAGCATGCGCATGATGCGATGCGCGAGCGGTGAAGCCTCACGGCGCCGATCTCAGCGTCGTCGACGGGTGCCGAATTCCTCGAAGGTCGGACCGCCGGGCGACCCGGCTTTGGCGAGCATCGCCCGCAACAGATTGTCGCCGAGGTCGACGGCGCCGACGAGCACTTCGGGCGGACTGCCGATCAGCCCGGCCAGCAGTGCGGCCCGCGCCTCGGGTGCTGCGGCATCGAAAATCTCGCGGCACTTGACGATCGAGAGCTCCGCGTTGCCGGCGCCGGCTTCCGCGCGGCCGCGTTCCGCGATGACAAAGGCCGCATAGTCGAGGATGCCCGGGACGAGCCGGTCGGCCTTCGCCAGCAGCCGGTCGGCAGCGGCTCGGCTGACCTTTCCGGCATGGGGCGCGTAGGCTTTGGACTGGCGTATCGCGGCATAGATGCGCTCGGTGCGGTCGCCGGCTCTGGCCGTCCATTCCGTCTCGTTGAGCAACTGCGCCTCGGGGAATTCGGTCTCGGCACCGCTCGCCGACAGGCAATAGACGATGCCGTCCTCGACCTCCTGGACGACGTAGCGGCGCCCGTTCTTCTCATAGGCGACGGCGCGCGGCTGGAAGCGTGGCGGCATCGGGACCTCTCCCCAATATGAGGAACCGGAGCGTCCGGCACCGTCGGCGCGCGGAGGGTAGCGGTCTTTGGGCCGGCGGCGAAGCGCTATCGCCGCCCTCACCCGCGCAAACCCCGCGCGACCACCGCCGCCACCCCATCCCAGTCCTCCGGCGCGCTTTGTCGGAACAGCCGCGCCGTCGGATACCACCGTGTATCCGAGCGGCCGAGCAGCCAGCGCCAGTCGGCGGCGTGGGCCAGCATGATCCAGACCGGCTTGCCCATGGCGCCGGCCAGATGGCCGATTGCCGTATCGACCGTCACCACCAGATCCAGATGATCGAGAATCGCCATCGTGTCGCGGAAATCATCGATTTCCGGATCGAGATTGAGCAGCGGCGCCCGGCCGAAATACTGCTTGATCTGGCCGGCAGCCGGCCCCTTCTGCAGCGAAATCAGGGCGATGCCGGGCGTGTCGGCAAGCGGCGCCAACCTTGCGAGCCCGCACGACCGGAGCCGATCGTTCCGATGCGTCGGTCGCCCGGCCCAGACGAGGCCGATCCGGCGATACCCCGACGGTACCAGCGCGGCCAGCCGCTGCTGCCAGCGCCCGGACCGCTCGGGATCGGCGCGGAGATACGGGATCGCGGCCGGAATCGTCTCGAGCCTGGTGCCGGCCAGGCGCGGCAGGCCGGAGAGCGGGCAATAGGCGACGAAGCCTTGAACCTGCTCCCAGCGATCGACCACCGGGAAGCGGCCGAACTGTTCGACGATCGGCCGCATTTCGGGCGACGCGGCGACCACCAGATCCGGGCAGCGCTGGAGCGCCCAGGGGATGTAGCGGGCGAACTGGATGACATCGCCGAAACCCTGGTCGCCGATCAGCAGCAGCCTGCCCGCGCCGAGCGGCCGGCCGTCCCACTGCGGCCGATCGGTTTCGGGGATGGGCGGTGCCGCGCCGGCGATCCGGTAGCGCCACTCATACTTCTCCCAGCCGCGCGCGAAATCACCTTGGACGAGGTAAGCCTTGGCGAGTTCGAAATGCGCGGCGGCGAGCTTGGGATCGAGGCGCAGCGCGCGCTCCGCGCAGTCGATCGTGTCGTCGAATTCCAGCCGATCGGAATGGATGAGGGCGAGGTTGAGCAGACTCAGCGGATCACCCGGGCCAAGGGCGACCGCACGCCGCCCGGCGTCCAGCGCGTCGCCGGTGCGGCCGAGCGCCCGGTAGACTTCGCAGATATTGCGGCAAGGCAGCGGCTGATCGCGATTTATGCGCAGCGAGCGCTCCATGAAGCCCAGCGCCTCGTCGATACGCCCCTGGCGATAGGCGACGACGCCCAGGAGATGCAACGGACCCGGCGCATCCGGCGCCGCCGCCAGGATCTGCTCCAGCAGCAGCCTCGCCTCGTCGAAGCGCCCGGCAACCTCATGCTCGCCGGCAATGCGGAACGCGTCATCGATCCGGGGCGTTCGTACCGGGGGCTCGGTCACGGCTGCGACTCAACCGTGTAGCCCAGCCGCTCGATCGCCGGCTGCAGGATCGGAATCACCGGCGCCAATTGCGTCAGGTAGCGGCGATAGCGGAATCGCGATCTCTCATAGAGCGGTTCGGTCACCTGGGCGTAGCTCGCGGTCCTGGCATAGCGCTGGTTCTCGTGGAAGGCGAGGCAGCGCGGGTCGAACGACGCGCCGATGAAATCGAGCAGCCGGCGCAGCGCCCCCGCCTGATCCGCGACGATGTCCTCGTAGCGTATGGGGAGATAGCGCAGCGTCAATTCCGCGCGGTAATGCTCGACCAGATCAAGGATCAGCACATAGTGGCGCGCCGCCGATTCCAAGTCGAAGCCGCAATAGAACCCATGCGTCAGGTGATTGGAAAAGACCGACAGGACGACGTCGAGCGGGTGGCGCAGCACATGGATCAGCGGCGCCGCCGGGAAGATCAGCGCGATCAAGCCCAGATGCATCTCGTTCAGCGGCATCTTGTCGGTGAGCCAGGTCGCCCCGGCTTCGAGCGTGCCGATCTGGTGCGCGCGCTGGAGATAATAGTCGCGCAGATTGTCGAGCCCATCGCGCTGATCGCCCATCCACAGCTCGGACAAGGCCTCCGGATAACCCAGCGGGCTGCCCAGCATGCGCGGCATCAAATTGACGATGTCGTTGACGAAGGGCAGCTCGTCGCCGGCCGCGATCAGCGGGTGCGCCGACAGCATCTGCTCGACCAGCGTCGTGCCGGAGCGCGGAAAGCCCAGGATGAAAATCGGCTGCGGCGCCGACGACAAAGCGGCGGCGCGCGGCAACGTCTTCAGCCGCGAGGCGGTGAAGAAGCCCTTCAGACGCCGCGCCAGATCAGCGGCGTGCTCGGCCCGATAAGTGTGGCCGGTGAGCTGCCGCGCCTTGCGCTTGCCTTCGGCGAAGGCGGCGAAGGCGTCGCCGGTCCGGCCCATCTGGTCGAGCAGCCTTCCCTGTTCGAGGAGTTCGCTCGGGCCGAGGCCGCGCTCGCCGCGCTGCGCCGCGATCGCGTCGAGCATCTGCAACGCCGGCTCGTAAGCGCGCATTCGTCCGTGCAAAGTCGCCCGGGCCAGCAGCAGGCTCGGATTGCCGGGCGAGACCTCGTCGGCGCGGTCGAGATACCGGGCCGCCGCGTCGAATTTGCGGTCGGCCTCTTCGAGGCGCGCGCGGCCGAGCAGGGTCTGCAGCACGTTCGGCTGCAGCGCCAGCGACTCCTCATAGAGAGTCCGCGCTTCCGCCATCTTGCCCTGGTTCTTGAGATTCCAGGCGAGGTTGGCGAGCAGGATCGCGTCGCGCCGGCCGGACAGTTCGAGCGCCCTGCGGTAATGATATTCGCCGATCTGGGGCCGGTTGGCCTCGGTCAGGATCATGCCCATGAGGTTGTGCGACTGGGCGTTCTGCGGCGCGGTGCGCACCATGTTGCGGGCATGCAGTTCCGCCTCGGCAAGATCGCCCCGGCGCAGCAGCAGGAGCGCCAGCTCGTTGGTCGCCACGATATTGTTGGGGTTGATTCTGACCAGGCGCCGGACCAACGCTTCGGCGGCCGTGTCCGCCCCGCCCTGCTTGCGGATTTCGTAGAGGATCGACAGCGGCTCGGTCGCATTCGGCGCCAGCTCCAGCACCTCCAGCGCGAGTCGCTCGGCAAGCGCCCGATCGCCCTCGCGATGCGCGTGCAGGGCGCGTTCGACCAGCGGCGTCAGATGCCTTGTCGCTGCCGTCGTCGCGACCGCGTCCCAGTCGAGGGAACAGCAGCGCACGCGACGCAACCCGCTACCGCACAAGCATTCCTGTGATTTGGCTAACGCCATGGAATATCCTGTAGAAACTGACAACCGGCCCAACCCGCGGGAGGCCGGACTCCGCTGCGTAACCAGGCATTCACCGAAAGACGGCTGGGCGCAGGTATATATTCTCTTGCTGATATGTGCCACTCAGGGCTTGACGCCTTTGCGGAGCAAAGCCAACAGTTGCACTGCGATGCTGCATTACTGCCTCATTCATTCGCGATCTTCGCTAAAGGTGAAGTCTCACGCAAAGCACATTGGGGAGGTCTGACGCGATGGCCGGAACAACCTTGTCGAGCAAGACAACGACGGTCGATCTCGCGAACTACGCCGCGGGCAACCCCTTCTATGTCGGCGCCGGGACGGTAATCGATACCAGCTCCGGTGACGCAATCTATGGCGACAGCAGCGAGGCTTGGTCTGTAACGAATGCCGGCACGATCATTGGAGCGAATGCCGGGATCGATTTGGCGGGCGGCACGGTCGTCAACACCGGATCGATCGCCGGCAATGCCGCCGCGATTCTGGTTCGCGGTTCCGGGACGATCGTCAATTCCGGAACGGTCACCAGCAATGGCATCGCCGTCGAGGCGGGCGCCGGCACGACGGTGACCAATACCGGAGCAATCCTCGCGCAGGACATCGGCATCTATCTCCAGGCCGGCGGAACGGTATCGAATCTGGGGCCAAATGCCGATATTTCAAACGGCAACGTCACGGGCAATTCGGTTGAGAACCGCTCAAGTTTCGGGGTGAAGATCGCCGGCGATGCCGGGACGGTCGTCAACTCGGGCACGATCGCCGGCGCCATAATCTTCGGCGGCAGCACCTATCTCGTTCTGCCCGTCGGCGTTGCCCTTGATGCCGGCGGGACGGTAACGAACGAAGGCGCGGGCGCCATAATCAGCGGCGGCCGGTTCGGTGTCTATATCAGCAACGGCGCCGGAACGGTGACGAATAGCGGGACCTTGGGTAACGTGACGCCGCAAGGCTTTCGTGCCGGTTATTCAACCTCGATCGGTGTCGATTTCGTCGGCGACTTCAACGACACGCTGACCAACAGCGGGACGATCATCGGCAGTGACAAGGCGGTACAGTTCGGCGGGGGGAATGACCTGCTCGTGCTCGATCCGGGCGCCGTCTTCGTGGGCACGGTCGATGGCGGCGGCGGAACGAACACGCTGGAGCTGGCCGCGGGCTCCGGGGTCGGCAGCTTCACCGGGCTCGATCTGCCGATCGGCGGCTTCCAGAGTTTCCAGATCGTCACCGTCGATGCCGGGGCGGATTGGACGCTCAACGGCACGAATTTCGTCAACTCCGATGTGGCCTTCACGAATTTCGGCACGCTGACCAATGCGGGCGGCCTCCTGAACTCCGGCACCTTCACGAATGGCGGCACGCTGACCAACGACGGCAACCTTGTCAATTTCAGCATGCTTACCAACGAAGGTACGCTGACCGAGAGCGGCACCCTGATCAATTCGGGCACGCTGATCAATGACGGCAGTTTCATCGAGACCGGCACGCTCGCCAATACCGGAACCATCGCCGGGACCGTGACTCTAGCGGCGGCCGGCGTCGTCGACAATGAGGCGCGCGCCACCATCAGCGGCGGCGCGGCGGGCGACGGCGTCCTTGTCGAGGCCGGGTTCTCCGGCGCCCTGACCAATGCCGGCACGATCACCGGCGCCACCGGCGTCGCGTTCTTGGGCGGCGGGACGGTATCCAATACGGGCCTGATAACCGGGACGAACTTCAGCAGCTCGGTCGCGATCGATATTGCCGGTGCCGGGTCGGTCACCAATTCCGGTGGTATCCAGGGTGCCGTCGGCGTGCAGATCGGCGGTGCCGGTACGGTGACGAATTCGGGTGCGGTTTTCGGCTTCAGCTATGGCGTCGTCATCGGCGGTGCCGGCAGCGTGACCAGTACCGGAAACATTACCGGTCTGCATGACGCCGTCGAGATCGACGGCGCCGGCTCAATGACGAATTTCGGCTCGGTTTTGGGCCTCGACATCGGCATTTACATCGGCGGGGCCGGTGTGGTGACCAATTCCGGCAGTATCGAGGGCCTGCACGACGGCATCGAAGTCGCCGGTGCCGGCACGGTGACCAATTCGGGCACGATCACCGCCCCCGTGGGTGGCGGTGTCTATCTCAATGGCGGCGGCGCCGCTTCGAATACCGGTGCCAGCGCATTGATCGACGGTTCATTTGCCGGCGTTGTCATCGCCGGCGGCGCCGGCACTGTGACGAATTCGGGAACCATCATCGCCCCGGGAGCGAATACGAGCGGCGGCAACAACGGCGCCGGCATCGGCGTCGATTTCATCGGCAGCTACAACGACACGCTGACCAATGGCGGCACGATCAGCGGCGGCAGCGCCGGCATGGCCGTGCAATTCGGCGGCGGGAACGACCGCCTCGTGCTCGATCCCGGCGCCGTCTTCATCGGCGGGGTCGATGGCGGCGCCGGGACCAATACGCTCGAACTTGCCGCCGGGCCTGGCGCCGGCAGCTTCACCGGCCTCGGCAGCCAATTCACCAATTTCGAGAGCGTCACCGTCGATGCCGGCGCATATTGGAGCTTCGCCGGCACGAACACGGTCGCCGCCGGCGGCACGCTGACCGATCTCGGCACGCTCGCCAATAGCGGGGCGATCGCCGGAACGGTGACGCTCGCCGGGACCGGGATCGTCGTCAACCAGGCCGGCGGCAGCATCGCCGGCGCGTCTTACGGCATCGCCGAGTGCGCCGGAGCCGACGGGATGGTGACCAATGCGGGGGCGATCAGCGGTACCAATGCCGGCGTCTCGATCGCCGGCGCCGGCGTCGTGACCAATGCCGGCACCATCGCCGCGACCGGATCATCCGGCATCGGCGTCGATTTCGTCGGCAGTTACAACGACACACTGACCAATGCCGGCACGATCCGCGGCGGCAGTTCCGGCAAAGCCGTGCAATTCGGCAGCGGCGACGACCGGCTCGTCCTCGATCCCGGCGCCGTCTTTGTCGGGCAGGTCGACGGTGGCGGCGGCGTCAATACGCTGGAGCTTGCCGCCGGAACCGATAGCGGCAGCCTCGCCGGCCTCGGCCATGAATTTACGAATTTCCAGATCGTAACGGTCGATACCGGAGCGTCTTGGACCTTCACGGGCTCTAACCTCGTCGCCAAGGGTACTTCGCTGACCGATAACGGAACGCTCGCCAATCAGGGCACGCTTTTCAATGTCGGCACGCTGATCGATAGCGGCACGCTCAGCAACAGCGGCGCCATTCTCGGCACAGTGACGCTCGCAGGGGCCGGGATCGTCGCCAACCAGGCGGGCGGCAGGATCGACGGCGGGATCGCCGCCGGCATTCTTGAGCAGGCGGGCGGCCCGGCCGGTGCCGTAACCAATGCCGGCGCGATCTTCGGCACGATCGGCGTCGATCTCAATTCCGGCGGTACGGTCGCGAATTTCGGGTCGGACGCGTCCATCGGCGGTGCGGCGGCGGGGATCGCGATCGCCGGCGGCGCCGGCAGCGTGACCAATGCGGGCGTCGTCGCCGCTTTCGGCTTCGGCGGCATCGGCGTCGACTTCACGGGCCGGTTCAACGACACGCTGACCAATAGCGGGACGATCATCGGCGGGCCGCTGGGCAAAGCCGTGCAGTTCGGCGACGGCGATAACCGGCTGATCGTCGATCCGGGCGCCGTGTTCGTCGGCATCGTCGAGGGCGGCGGCGGCAGCAACACGCTGGAGCTGGCGGCCGGCGCAAATCCCGGCGAGCTCGCCGGGCTCGGCACAGAATTCCTGGGCTTCCAGACGGTGACCGTCGATGCCGGCGCCGATTGGACGCTCGCCGGTCCCGTCGTCGGGACGGGCACCATCGATATCGGCCTCGGCGCATCGCTCGATGTGGCCGCACCGGTGGCGAAAAGCGAGGCCATTGATTTCGCCGCGGCGAACGGGACGCTCGATATTGCCGACCCTGCCCTATTCGCGGCCGCCCTCTGGGGCTTCGCCGCAGGCGACAGCCTCGATCTGGCGAAGACCGGCTTCAGCGCCTTCGAAACGGTCGGGTTCACCGAGAACTCGACCGGCACCGGTGGAACGCTTACGGTCAAGGACGGGCTGCAGACCTTCAACCTCACGCTGTTCGGGCAGTACAGCGCTGCCGGGTTCGGGATTTCAGCCGACGGGCACGGCGGCAGCCTGATCACCTACACGACCCCGCCGCAAACCAGCGCCATACAAGTCGCCGCGGCGCATCACTGAACGGTCGCGGCTGCGGCGATCTCGGGCGCCCGGAACCGCGACCCAGGCCTGCGACAGAAGCTGCGGCGCCCTGCGCCTCGGACAGCGGCGACTCGCCGGCTGACCTTCGCGGACCGCCATGACCTATCGGCTGAAGCCAGATCTAGGGAACCCCTGCCGTCGGCTTCTGCCGCAGATCGACCCCTTCAGCGGGCTGGCAGCGGCAACGATCCGGCACTGCGTAGTCGGGCTGGAGCCGAGCCGGTCGGCGCAGAACGCGGCTCGCCCGTACCAAGGCGAGCATTGCCGTTCAATCCAGGCCCCTCGGCCGGCGCTACCTTGCACCCGCATTGCCAATCACCCGACCAAGCGCCCGGTAGCGCGCCGGCGGCTTCGGCGAACCACAAACACCGACTGCGGCATCTGTCCGTCGGAGGAGACCGGTGATCAGGAAACCGAGATTGAATCCCTACCAAGCCGCTCCAGAGATGATGAAGCCCCTCGTTGCGCTTGAGGCGGCCGTGGCCGGCAGCGGAGTTGAGCAGTCTCTGATCGAGCTGGTCAAGACCCGCGCCTCGCAAATCAATGGGTGCGCCTTCTGCCTTCACATGCATACGCGCGACGCTCGCGCGAAAGGAGAGACGGAAGAACGCCTCTACCTATTGGATGCTTGGCGCGAGTCACCACTCTACACCGAGCGGGAGCGGGCGGCGCTCGGCTGGGCGGAGGCCGTCACCCTGGTCGCGCAGACACATGTTCCCGACGACACCGATGAACAAGCCCGCCAGCACTTCGATGAGGCCGAACTTGTCAAGCTGACCCTGCTGGTCACGACCATCAATGCCTGGAACCGGATCGCCATCGGCTTCCGGCTACCTCACCCGGTGAAGTCCAATCCGGCGGTCGCCTGAGTCCAGGGAGCATGGTCGGCTGCGCTCGTCTCGGTTGATCATCGACGGCGGGATGAGCAATCTCTAGATCAAGATTTCAGGTGATCGCACCTGAATTGATCTCGACCTAACGCGCGCCCTGCAACTGTGCGAGAAATTGCTGCAGATGATCACTCAGCAGAAGATAACCCGCCCGGGTCAAGTGCAGATTGATATCCGGCTGGTAAAGGGCGCAGGGCGTCTTGTGGCCGCATAGGAACGCGTCATGGACGTCGAAGAAGGCGAAGCCGTCCGCGGGCGCGGCCGCCTTCAGCGCGGCGTTCACCGCAACGATCTTGTCGGCGCTGCCCGCCATGTTCGTCCCGCGCGGCAGAATGCTCGTAACCACGATCCGGGCATTCGGGAAGACGCGGTGCGCCGACTGAACCACGGCCTCGATGCCCCAGAAGACATCGCAGGCGGGATAGATCGTGTCGTTGGTCCCGATCAGCAGCAACACGAAATGCGGTGACTGGCCACGCCAATCGGGCGCCTGGAGCCGCCACAGAACGTGCTCGGTGCCATCGAGTCCGAATCCGGCATTCAGAACCCGGGTGCCCAGCGACTTGCGCAGCAGATCATCGCTCCAGCCCGCCATGATCGAATCGCCGAGCGCGATCGCGTCATAGGCGTGGGCCGCCAGTGCCCGCCGGATCTGCGCCTGCCGGGCCGGACCGATTTCCGCGCGCACGGCCGGCCGGACCGTTGCGACGCCGGCGCCCGGCGGCGGACAGGCCGCCCCGGCCGCATCCGCACAGGCGGTCGCCAGCATCACGATGAGAACCAGCAGCGCGCGTCCCATCTCATCGTCTCCAATCCGGCAATGCCGGGCAATTGGGCCGTCCGCCCCGGCAGTGATTCGCTTGGCGCACCAGAGCACACGCCGCCGCCACGGCGGTTGATCTCGGTCAAGAGACCGGTGATACGCCGCGGCACGCCGTGATCACGGTCTTCGGCGATCGACGTGCCGGTCGGCGCAGAGTTTGTGCATCGATCGAACCTGTGATCGAACGCCGATTCGAACCATCGCGGCATCGCCGTCAATTGCAGCGAAAATCGGTGTTCACGCACAAGCGCTCAGGGCTTGTCGCTCGGCAGCCGGTCGCGTCGCAGGATATGCTGGTGGACTTGCCGGAACCGCCCGACCACCGAGTTGATATCGTCATCGGGACGCACACTGTTTTTGTAAACCCGCGGCCCGATGAACGCGCCCGTCAACATCATGACACAGTAGACTTCCGGATCAATCTCCTCGTCCGGAAATTCCGATTCAAGATCCTTTCCGATACCGCTCACGAGCGCATCCCAATATGGATACCTGTCGCGAATATTGCCGACGGCGATGAAGTCATCGATCCATAATTTCATCAGCTCGGGATTTTCGAGCACGAAGTGGCTGATATAGTCCATGCGCTCCGAGGGCGGCCCCGGCGAGTTGAAGGCCTTGGCGAGCTGTGCTGCCGACCAGATCTTGACCGCCGCGATCAAGGCGTCGCGGCTCTCGAAATGATAATAGACCGTCGTGCGGTTGATCCCCATCCTGCGCGCAAGCGCCGAGATCGACAGCGCGGTGACGCCGCGTTCGGCAATGATCTGAACGGCGGTTTCGATCATCCCCTGATGAGAACCGTCGAAATTTTTGTGCCGTCGCTGCGCGGCAATGTCGGGTGAGCTCATGCCTCAGTGTTAGAGCCGCGAACGCGGCGGCGATCAAGGCCGGAAGCGCACGCGCTCAGGCATCTCGCTTGTCGCTGCCGCGCGTGATCCGCACATGGCCACGCATTTTGGCGTGTTTCGGCTCGTCGACACCCTGAGTCTCGACGGCCAACGCGGCATGACACAGGCTGAGCGTGAGGCTCAGCAGCCGCCGGTCCTGCTCGTCAAGCTCGCTCAGCGGCTTCCTGTCGAGATAGTCCAGGGCGGCCGGCGCGAGCGTCAGCCCCGCCCGGTAAAACGCGACCCGGTCGGATTCGGTACTCGTGTCGCGAGCCTGGGCGCGGTTCGCACTGCCCGCCAATGCCCAATGTTCCACGAAGGGCTCAAGCGCCTCGAACCCGGGCGGGAGCCGCCCCGCTGCGGCTTGCGCGTTCATGTTGCACCGCCAGCAGCCGCCCGGCCGGATTTATAGTCTTCGACCATGGCGTCGATCGTATTGAACAGGTGCCGGCACAGCACTTCCTGCGACTGGAAGTGAATATGCTCGATCGCCCCGCTGCTGAGCCCGCGATGACCGGCCTCGATGACCGCGCGATCCTCGCAATGGATGTCGCGCGCCAAGGCCATGGCGTATTCGCGGCCCACGCGCTGGCTGGCACAGCGATCCTCGCCGATCCAGTAGAGCCGGATGACGCAGCGCGTGCGATCGGCCGCCACCGGCATCACGCATTGGGAGAAGGGCTGCGTCGCCGAGCCGAGCAGGAAGAAATTGGGAAAGATCCCGTAATATTCCTTATTACGGGCGCCGCCGGCGAACCCGTCCGCGACCGCAAATCCGGCCTGCTTGCCAAAGGCGAAGGCCTGAAACGGTGTCGGCGCCGCCTTGGTGTTCACCCAGATGGTCTGGCCGCGATGCGGCCCGTTGAAATTATAGGCCACGGGATAGCCGAATTGGTTCCCCTCCCCGACCGCAGCGCCCCCCGAGCGCGGATGGATGAAGCGCAGATGATAATTTTCCTGGAAATTGTCGTAGGTCAGCTTCCAATTGGCGTCGACCTCATAGACATATTCCGAGAAATTCGTCGCCCGCGCGACCGGAAGGGTTTCCAGTTCCTCGGCGTAACGGCCGAGAAAGTCGCGCAAGCCCTGCTTCGGCCGCGGATCGAGATTGACGAAGATCAGGCCGGCGCAGACATCGACCGCGACCGGCGGCAGGCCGCATTTCGATTTCTCCGTATAGAAGCGCTCGAAATCCGGCGCGCTGCGGAGCTGTCCGTCGTGATTGAACGTCCAGGCGTGATAGAGGCAGGTGAAGGACGTTTTCCGGCCGCCCTCGTCGAAGACCAGTTGGGTGCCGCGATGGGTGCAGACATTGTGGAAGGCACGGATCACCCCGTCCGGACCGCGGGTGATGAGCAGCGTCGTCTTGGCGAATTCGAGCGGCCTGACCATGTAGGTGCCCGGCTCCGGCAATTCGCAGACATGCCCGACCTGCAGCCAGGTACGCCGGAACACCGCGGCCACCTCCAGATCGAAATAGTCTTGGCGATAATAGGGATAGGCCGGGACCGGGCCGGTCCCGAGGCGCTCGACGATCGCTTCCGCTTTCGCTCCAACCTCATCCATCTTCGGCGCTCCCAAGCCGGTTCGAGACGGCGTTCCGCCGCTCTCTGTCTGTCTGAAAATACGACACTGACATCAAAAATTCAACACATATGTCGAAATTTCAGCTCCGGCATCGCCGCTTGCCGCACCGGGCTGCGGGCAATGACCAAGCTCGCCGATAAAATTCAGTTGACGGCAGGTTTGTTTTATGTTCTTTCTTTGATCCATGAATTCCGCACACTCCTCCCCCTCTCCCGACCAGCCGCCGCGCTGTCCCCACTGTTCGCGAGAGACGGAGGAGGAGCGGCTGGCGCGGTATTCGGACGGGCTGAAACTTCTCTCCGAAATCGGCTTGGCCTTTGCCAAGCGGCTGCATGTGGAGTTGCCGGCGCCGGACCGGGCGGAGCCGGTGCCGGCCCCGTCCGACGGCCCTGCCGATGCCGTTCCGCCGCAAGCGCCGTCAGACCGGCCAAGCGACGAGGAACTCGCCCGCGCCTTCGAACGGATCGCGCGCGGTGTGCGCTTGAGCTATATGCTCGAAGAGAAGCTCATCCGGGATTTCGCCGCACACGCCAAAGAGGCGGCGAAGGACGCCGCCGAGCAGGCGATCGAGGCCGAGCGCAAGCGCCGGAGCGCCACGAAGAGCACCGTCAACCGGGTCGTCAAGGAAGCGATCCAGGCCGAAGCCGGCGATCAAGGCGAGCGCGAGCATCTCCTCGGCCGGCTCCGGCTGCGCCTCGACCAGGACGACATGTATCGGGACCTCGCGACCAAGCCCGCGGAGATCCTGATCGCGCGATTGTTCCGCGAACTCGAACTCGATCCAAATTGGGACCGGTGGCAAGGCGAGGCGTGGCTGAACGGCGCCGATTATGCACCGCAGGGCGACGCTTCCGCGGCACCGGTTTGCCCGATCTGTCGCCGCGCGCCGACACCGGTCTCGGCGGCTCGAACGGGCGGGCCGGACACCCCCGGCACCGCCACCGGCCGCGACCCGCCGTAAATTCACTTCGCCAGCGGCCCGGCACGACGGGGGTCCGGGGCTGGCCCGGCCACGACGAATATCGATGCGCTCTTTTCTTCTCTTCAAAGAACGACGCGAATTCCGTAGCCGCCAATGGGGCGGAGATGGAGCGCTGTCTCGCCGCCGGGCATCTTGCTCGCCATCCCGAATTTATCTCGCGCCGGGCGCCGCCCCCTCGGCGCGCCGCTCGCTATTTACCCGCCATCAGCGCCTCGACCGCCTGGTTGAACTTGGCCGATTTCGGCGAGGTGAAGCTGCTGAACCAGGTCTTCAGCGTGCCGTCGGGCGCGATCAGGTATTTGTAGAAATTCCAGCGCGGCCGGGACAGGAACCCGCCTTCGGCCGCGAGCCATTGGAACAGCGGATGCGCCGCCTGCCCCTTGACATGGACCTTTTCGGTCAAGGGAAAATCGACGCCGTAATTGACCTGGCAGAACGACTCGATTTCGCCGCTGCCGCCCGGCTCCTGCCCGCCGAAATCATTGCAGGGCACGCCCAGAATGACCAACCCGTCGGCCTTGCGGCGCTGCCACAGCGCTTCCAGACCGGCATATTGGGGTGTGAAGCCGCATTTCGACGCCGTGTTCACCACGATCATCGGCTTGCCGGCAAAATCCTTCAGCGGCAAAGGCTTGCCACTCAAAGTCGAGAACTCGAAATCGAACGCCGTCTTGCCGCTGGCCATGTTTGTCCCCCTGCCGCGATGGTCTTGCCCGAAAGACTAGCGGGCGGATCACGGATTTCCAGATTGTCACGGAAAGTTGATGGCCCGATCTGCAAGGCTGCATTCCGCCGCATGCCCTGTCGGTCCCGTAATATCCATGGCTAATATCACGAAACGACTTCGGAGATAGTCAGTGACCCAATCGACCGCCCCGCTGTTCCGCCCGTTCCACCTGCATGGCCTGACACTCGCGAACCGGGTCGTCATGGCGCCGATGACGCGGTCGAAATCGCCGGACGGCATTCCGGGACCGGATGTCGCCGCCTATTACCGCCGCCGCGCCGAGGGGGCGACCGGGCTGATCGTCACCGAAGGCACCACGGTGAACGATCCGGTGTCCAGCATGAGCGCCAATATCCCGAATTTCTACGGGGCCTCGCTCGAGGGGTGGCGCCGGGTGGTCGAAGAAGTCCACGCCGCGGGCGGCCGCATCATGCCCCAGCTCTGGCATGTCGGCATGGCGCGCAACCCGGCCAATGCGCCGCATCCCGAGCTGCCGAGCGCGGGTCCGTCGGGCCTGACCAAGCCGGGGGTCCAGCATTCGGAGCCGATGACGCGCGAACACATCGCGCATGTCGTCGACGCCTTCGCCCAAGGCGCGGCCGATGCGCGTCGCCTCGGCTTCGACGGCGTCGAGATCCACGGCGCCCATGGCTACCTGATCGACCAGTTCTTCTGGGAAGGCACCAACCGCCGCACCGACGAATATGGCGGCGACCTGGTCGGCCGCACCCGTTTCGCCGTCGAGATCGTCGAGGCGGTGCGGCGCGCGACCGCCCCGGACTTCCCGATCATCCTGCGTTTCTCGCAATGGAAGCAGCAGGATTACACGGCCAGGCTGGCGGCGACGCCGCAGGAGCTGGAACGCTTCCTGGCGCCGCTCAGCGCCGCCGGCGTCGATATCTTCCATTGCTCGCAACGCCGATTCTGGGAGCCGGAATTCGACGGCTCGACGCTCAACCTCGCCGGCTGGACCAAGAAGCTGACCGGCAAGCCCAGCATCACCGTCGGCAGCGTGGCGCTCAACGGCGAATTCATCGGCTCGTTCCGCGGCGAGAGTGCGCAGACGACCGGCATCGACGAACTGCTGGAGCGGCTGGCGAACGAGGAATTCGATCTCGTCGCGGTCGGGCGCGCATTGCTGGTCGATCCGAACTGGGCGGCGAAGATCCGCGACGGGCGCTTCGACGCGCTGCTGCCGTTCGAGCCGGCCGCGCTCGCAACCCTGTCTTGAGCTGGCGGCCATCGCAGCGTAGGGTTGACGCCCAGCGAGGATCATCCGGCGTCCGTCCCTGACGCGCCGGCGGCCGCAGAGAGCAGGGGCGCGCGCATGCCGGAGCCGGTCGGACGAAGCGGGGCCTGGCGGCATCCGCGTGGTGCGACGCCGCTGACCGATCTGCACCGCAGCATCGCGGTGCCGGCGCAAGGCGTCTTGCGCAAGCTGATCGCCTTCAGCGGGCCGGGCTTCCTGATCTCCGTGGGCTATATGGACCCCGGCAATTGGGCGACCGATCTGGGCGGCGGCGCCGGCTACGGCTATATGCTGCTGTCGGTCGTCGTGCTGTCGAGCCTGATGGCCATGCTGCTCCAGGCGCTGAGCCTGCGCCTCGGCATCGCCACCGGGCTCGATCTGGCCCAGGCCTGCCGCGCCGCCTATCCGCTGCCCGCGGCGGTGGCGCTCTGGCTGCTCGCCGAGATCGGCATCATCGCCTGCGACCTGGCGGAAATCGTCGGCGCCGCGATCGCGCTGCAATTGCTGTTCGGCCTTAAACTGCTCTGGGGCGTGCTGCTGACCGCGCTCGACACGCTCGTCATTCTGTCGCTGCAGCGTTTCGGCTTCCGCCTGGTCGAGGCCATTGTCATCGTGCTGATCGCGCTGATCATCCTCTGTTTCGGCTATGAATTGATCGCGGCGCGGCCCGATGCCGCGGCGCTCGCCGCCGGGTTGCTGCCCCGTCCGGCGATCTGGCGCGATCCCGGCGCGCTCTTCATCGCTGTCGGGATCGTCGGCGCCACCGTGATGCCGCACAATCTTTACCTGCATTCGGCCCTGGTCCAGACCCGGCGCTACGCCTTGGACGACGCCGGGCGGCGCGACGCGATCCGCTATGCCACGGCCGATTCCTGCCTGGCCCTGACCTTGGCGCTGCTGGTCAACGCCGCGATCCTGGCGCTCGCCGCCGCCGTGTTCCACACCAGCGGACACGAGGAGATCGCCTCGATCCAGGAGGCCGCCGTGCTGATCGCGCCGCTCCTGGGCGCGCCGCTCGCGGCGATCGTGTTCGCCGCGGCGCTCCTGGCATCCGGCCAGAACTCGACGCTGACCGGCACATTGGCCGGCCAGATCGTCATGGCCGGTTTCGTCGACCTGAAGCTCGCACCCTGGCTGCGCCGGCTGGTAACCCGCCTGCTGGCGATCCTGCCGGCCGCCGCCATCATCGCCACCGCGGGCGAGGCGGCGACGGAAAATCTGCTGATCGCCAGCCAGGTCGTGCTGTCGATGCAACTGCCCTTCGCCATGGTGCCGCTGGTGCTGTTCACCGCCGATCGCCGGAAGATGGGCGGTTTCGTCAGCCCCGTCTGGCTCACCGCCCTCGCCGCCGCGGTCAGCGCCGTGATCATCGTGCTGAACGTCAAGCTGCTGGTCGATCTGGTGCCGTGAACGGTGGCCGGCGCGCTTGCCGATGAAACGATATAACATTATATTTGCCGGCACGCGGGCATCGCGAGGCGAATATGGCATCGGACGAGGCGGGACTGCGGGCCGCGATCGGGCGGCGCGCAACGGCGCGCGGGCTCAGCCCCTTGGCGCATGGCGCGTTCTACCGGCTGGGCTGGGCGCTGGTTCTGTCGGCCGGTTTGTGGCTGGCCGTGCTCTGGGCGCTGTCGTGACGGTCTCCGCACCGGGCGTCGCGGTCGTCCTCGACAATCTGACCGTCGCCTATGAACGCCACCCGGCCCTGCACCATGTGTCCGGATGTTTCGCCGCCGGATCGCTGACCGCGATCGTCGGGCCGAACGGCGCCGGCAAGAGCACGCTGATCAAGGCGATCGCCGGCACGCTGCGGCCGAGCGGCGGCCGGATCGCGGGCGGCGCCGACGGCCGGATCGCGTACCTGCCGCAGCAATCGGAGATCGAACGCAGCTTCCCGATCACCGTCGCCGATACCGTCCTGCTCGGCCATTGGCGCCGCATCGGCTGGCACCGCAGCGTGTCGGGCGAGGATCGGGCGGCGGCGGCGGCGGCGCTGACGGCGGTCGGGCTCGCGCGGTTCGAGGACCGGCCGATCGGTACGCTCTCGGCCGGTCAGTTCCAGCGCGTGCTCTTCGCCCGGCTGATCCTGCAGCAGGCGCCGCTGATCCTGCTCGACGAGCCCTTCACCGCGCTCGACGCGCGCACCACCGAGGATCTGCTGGCGCTGGTCGCCGCCTGGCATCGCGAGGGCCGGACCGTGATCGCGGTGCTGCATGATTTCGACCAGGTGCGCCGGCATTTCCCCGAGACCCTGTTGCTCGCGCGCAAGATCGTCGCCTGGGGCCGGACCGAAGAGGTCATGACTGCCGTCAACCTCGCCGCATCGCGCCGCGTGGCCGAGGCCTGGGACGAGAACGCCGAAGCCTGCGCCGAGTCCGGCGCATGATCCTCTATGACTGGCTGGTCCAGCCCTTCGTCGAATTCGGCTTCATGCGCCGGGCGCTGGTCGGCGCGCTGGCGCTGGCGCTCGGCTGCGGCCCGATCGGCACGTTTCTGGTGCTGCGCCGGATGAGCCTGATGGGCGATGCGCTGAGCCACGCCGTGCTGCCGGGCGCCGCACTGGGGTTCCTCTTCGGCGGGCTGTCGCTGCCGGCGATGAGCCTGGGCGGCCTCATCGCCGGGCTCGCCGTGGCGCTGCTGTCCGGCCTGGTCGCGCGCCTTACGCCCTTGCGCGAGGATGCGAGCTTCGCCGCCTTCTATTTGATTTCCCTGGCCTTGGGCGTGCTGATCGTGTCGACGCACGGCTCGTCGATCGACCTGCTGCATGTGCTGTTCGGCACGATCCTGGCGATCGACAACGCCGCCCTGCTGCTGGTCGCCGGCATTGCCACGGCGACGCTGATCGTGCTGGCGCTGGCCTATCGGCCGCTGGTGCTCGAGTGCTTCGATCCGGGTTTCCTGCGCTCGGTCGGCGCCCATGGCGGCTTCGTCCATGCGCTGTTCCTGACCTTGGTGGTGCTGAACCTGGTGGCCGGGTTCCAGGCGCTGGGCACGCTGATGGCGGTCGGGCTGATGATGCTACCGGCCGCGGCGGCGCGGTTCTGGGCGCGCGAGGTCTGGTCGCTGGCCGCGGTCAGCACCGGCCTCGCGGCGCTTTCCGGCTATCTCGGCCTCCTCGCCTCCTATGATCTCGATCTGCCCTCGGGCCCGGCGATCATCCTCACCGCCGGGCTCGCCTATGCGCTCTCGGTCCTGGTCGGCAGCCGCGGATCGATCCGCAGCCGCTACTGGGTGCGACGCCATCTGGCGGCATGATGCGGATCCTGGCGCTGCTGGCGCTGCTCCCGCTCGCCGCGCACGCCCAGGCCGGCAAGCTGCCGGTCGTCGCCAGTTTCTCGGTGCTGGGCGACATGGTGCGGGAAATCGGCGGCGATGACGTCGAACTCGCGACCCTGGTCGGGCCGGATGGCGACGCGCATGTCTATCAGCCGAGCCCCGGTGACACGCGCCGGCTCGCCGCCGCAAGCCTCATCGTGGTCAATGGGTTGGGCCTCGAAGGCTGGATCGACCGGCTGATCGCCTCGTCCGGCTTCAAGGGCCAGGTCGTGACCGCATCTGAGGGGATCGCCGTCCTCGCCGCTACGGACTCCGGCAAGAAGACGCCCGATCCGCATGCCTGGCAGGACATCGCCGATGGGCGGATCTATGCCCGCAATATCGCCCTCGCCCTCGAAGCCGCCGATCCCGGCCATGCCGATCGCTATGCCGAGCGCGCAACCGCCTATGATGCGAAGCTGGCCGCCCTCGATGACTGGGTGCGGACCGAGATCGCTGCGGTGCCGGAAGTCCAGCGCCGGATCGTCACGACGCATGATGCCTTCCGGTATTTCGGCCGCGCCTACGGCGTCGCCTTCGAAGCACCGGTCGGCATGGACGAAGACAGCGAACCCAATGCCGCGGCGCTGGCCGCCCTGATCCGCCAGATCCGGCGCGACCATGTCCAAGCACTCTTTGTAGAGAACATGACCGACCCCCGGCTGATCGAACAGCTCGCCCGCGAAACGGGCGTGACGCCGGGTGGCGCGCTTTTCGCCGATGCCCTGTCGAAGCCCGGCGAAGGCGGCGAGACCTATGTCGCGATGTTCCGGCACAATGTGCCGGCAATGGCGGCGGCGATGCGGGGGAACTAGCTGCGCATGCCGCTACGCGACCGGCTCGCGCGGCGCCGCGCGATGCCCGCAGACCGGACAGGTTTCGGGCGGGCGCCGCGTTTCCTCCTCGATGATCTCGTCGGCCTCGGCGTCCGGCATGCCGAGCTTCCGGCTCAGCGCCTCGACCAATCGCTTGTCGGCGACGCTGAGCTTGCCACCGGCGAGATCGGCATCGACGAGGCGGCGCAACAGCTCGCGCCGCAGCCGCAGCTGCTCCATGAAACTGACCGTGAGGATGCCGGAGAACAAGGCCAAGGTGCCGATGCCGACGATCGAGACCAGCCCGCCGACGATCCGGCCGAGCGGCGTCACCGGCACCATGTCGCCATACCCCACGGTGGTCAACGTCTCGATCGCCCACCACATGGCGGCCGGAATCGAGCTGAACACGGTCGGCTGGGCCTCGCCCTCGATCATGTACATGAGCGAGCCGCTCATGATCAGGGTCAGCAGCAGGATGAACAGCACCGCGCCGATGGCGCTTGCCTCCTCCCGGAACACGGACCAGAGAAGGCTGAACGTGGTCGAATGCCGGCTGAGCTTCAGCATGCGCAGCAGCCGCATCAGCCGCAGCACGCGCAGATCGCCGGCACCGAGGACGCCGAGGATGCCCGGCAGGATGGCGACCAGGTCGATGATCGAGAAGAACCGGGAGGCATAGGCGAGCCGGCCCCAGAGCGGATGCCGGAAGCGGTCGTTAACGCGATCGACCGCGCTCCACAGGCGCAGCAGGTATTCCGCCGCGAAGACGACCGTGGCGATCTGCTCGATCCACCACAGGATGGGTTCATAACCGACACGGATCGGCTCGACCGATTCCAAGATGACCGAACCGACATTGATCACGATCAGGGCGCCGATGATCAGCCCGACCGCCCGGCTGGCCCGGCTGGGCGGAAGATCATGGTCGAGCAGCGCATTGACGCGCCGGCGGAGCGGGGTAAGCAAATTCATCGCGGTGAAGCCTAGAGCAGAATCCCGGGCGAGGGAATCTCTAACGGTACGGTTGAGTGATCTGGGCGCAGCCGAACCGAGTAATAGATCATCCCAATTCGCGACTCGGTCAGCGGGCGGGCCGAGAGTAGCCGGACCATCGAGACTTACTACCAAAATACTCCATCGATCCATATCGATCGATGGCGTCCCCACTACTATAATACGGCATCAGCGGAAAAATTCGGCATTCAGCATGATTTTACACTGCACTGCCGATCGTCCAGCGCTACAAGCGCAATCAGCTCGACGCCGCTCGGCGCAGCAGCCGCGCCAATCGACGGGTAGAACGATACATGCGGGCAGACGCGCGATACTATTTCTTCCACATACCCAAGACGGCAGGCTCGACCCTCGCCTTTCGGCTGCTGCCGAAATTCTTCCAGGCTGGGGAAATCTGCCCACACATGACCTTCGACGCGTTGCTCGCCGTGCCGCCGGAGGTGCGGGCGCGCTACCGGCTGTTCCACGGTCATTTCAATAATCAGCTTGAGAATTATGTCGGCGGCGAGCTGCGCGTCCTGACCGTGCTGCGGCACCCATTCGAGCGGGCGATTTCGCAGTACCGCTACATCCTGTCGAGCCCGGCCCATCCGCTCCACGCTGCCGTCGCTGCCGTGCCGGATTTCGGCGCCTATATCCGCGATCGGCTGCTGTTCGCGCCGAACAGCCTGACCTTGGCGCTCGGCAGCTTCTTCGATCCGGCCGAGGTGCTGCGCCGTGCCGCCTGGCGCGGGCAGGTGCCGGGCTCCTTCGACCGGATTTTCGACGAAGAAACCTTCAACACCGCAGCGCGGCGGCGCCATGTCGAAGCGGCGAAGGCGGTGCTGGACCGCTGTATGCTGGTCGGGCTGCAGGAGGATATGCTGCGCACCGCCGCCCTGGTCCACGCGCATTTCGGCGCTCCGTTCGAGGGCACGGTGGCCGAGATCAACCGAAGCACCACGCCGCCGCTCGCCCGCAGCGATCTGCCGGCCGGGGTCCTGGCCGATCTCACGCGGCTGCACGCGCACGACCTCGAAGTCTACGCCCATGGCAAGGCGCTGTTCGAACGACAAGCCGCGACGGCTGACAAGGCGGAAGCCGCGGCCGCGCCGGTCGTCATCAGAGCGCCGGACCCGCCGCTGCCGCCGCGGCTCTACTACATGAACCTGCCCTGGTCCGGCGACATCGACCTCGCGAGCCAGCTTCTGCACGGCTATTTCCGGCCGAGCGAGGTGTGCCCGGCCTGGAACTATGACGGGCTATTGGCTCTGCCGACGGAAGCGCGCCCCGCTTACGCCGCCTATCACGGCCATTTCTTCTGGCCGCTCGGCGATTTCGTCGGCGGCGACCTGGCGCCGGTGCTGTTCCTGACCGACCCGGCCGCGCGCGCGCTGCAGCAATATCGCGAGCGCCTGGCCGATCCCGCCCATAAACTTCATGCTCGGATCCGGGCGAAGTCGGGCCTGGGCGCCTTCGTGCGCGACCCGATCGCATTCACGCCCAATGTCCTGACCTTGTCGTTGGCCCGCCGCTTCGCGCCGCGCGGCATGGCGCGGCTGCAGGCGCAGGCCGTACGCGCCGGCATCAGCGTCAACGAGGCGCTCGGCGAATACGTCGCGGCCCATCCGGCGAACCGTTGGGATCTCGCGCGCGCCAAGCGGCGGCTCGCGCAATGCGCCTTCATCGGCTTTGCGGCCGATTTCCAGGCCTCGCTGGCGGCGCTCGGCCGCCTCCTCGACTGGCCCGATATCGCCGACGCACTGCGCCCGGAGCTGCACGCGCGTTACGCCGAAACCCCGATGATTTCGGCCGCCGACCGCGCCGCCGTCACAGCGGTCAACACGCTGGATGCCGAACTCTACGCCTTCGCGCGCTCGATATCCGGCGGCCCGGCGCCGGAAACGCGCGCGCCGGTCGGCGGCACGCTCGCGCGGCTGCTCGACCGCAGCGGCGGCGTGTTGCGCGCGGCGTTCAGGCGGCCTTCAGATGAGTATCGAAGAAGGCGATGATGCGCCGTTGCGCATCTTCGGCCGCCGGCCCGCGATATCCGATGCCCAAAACCCGCGCCAGCACGCGAAACGCCCATGGCACGTCAGCCGGGTTGTGATTATTGAGGAAGCCATGTCCGGCTTCCGGATATTCCTTCACGTCGTGCGCGACATGGTTGCGGATCAGCGCCTGTTCGAGCTTGGCGGCGGCGCCGCGCAGCGGCCAATCCTTGCCGCCGAAGCTGGCGACCATTGGGCAGGCGCCGGCCAGCAACGCATCGGCGTCGTTCGGCACCGTGCCGTAATTCGGCGCCGCAGCCGCATAGTCGCCGGACGGCGCCAAGAGCAGCGCAAAGCCGCCGCCCATGCAAAACCCGATGACGCCGATCCGGCCCGTGCAGCCGGGCTGTGCGGCGAGCCAGGCACGAGACGCCTCGATCTCGTCGAAGCTCCGGCCGCGCCGCTGCGTCACCTCCTTCAGGGTCGCCCGGACGCAGGCGAACCGACCGCCCCAATGAAAGAGATTAGGCGCGACCGCCAGATAGCCTTTCTCGGCAAACCAATCCGTGTGGCGGATAAGATCTGCGCTCATGCCGATCACATCATGAATGACGATCACGCCGGGCCAAGGGCCCGCGCCGGGCGGCGTCGCAATATAGGCCGGTAAATCGCCGCCCTTGATCGGGATCTTGACGTCAGGCATCGGTGTCTCCGCTGAGCGCGATAGCGTCGGAGCGGCGCCATCGCGCTTTACATTATTGAAATCATCTCGATCTAGCGACGGCGCGGCGCGGCGCGCGACATCTCGGTCAGGTATCGCTCGGCCACCACGACGCGGCGGCGCAGATCGGCGATCAGCGCCGGCAGCGCCGGCTCGATCGCGGCGCTTTCGACCGCCTGCTCCAGATCGCGCGGCGCCACGCCGGGAAACAGCTCGGAATAGCGGCGGAGCGACAAGCTCCGGCTGCCCGGCACGGCGGCAAACAGCGAATCGAGCCATGCCTGATCGAGCCCCACCGTGTCGGAGAAGATCTTGGCCTGGCCGAGATCCCGGCTCAGGGCGGCGGCCACATCGTCGACCGGCCGGCCCTGTTCGGCAAGATCCCGGCGGGAGATCTTGTGAACCTTCTCGGCATCACGCTGCCAGGACCGCCAGGTATCGATCGGGCGGATCAGGAGATGCTGCTCCGGACCGCCGCGCAGCATCTGCCACGCCACGGCGATCGGATAGCTATCGGCCCCGAGCCCGGAGGACGCCACCTCGATGATCGCCAGCACGATACGCCTCCCGAATCGGTTCTCGCGGCTAACGCTATCCGATCGGACGCACGGAACACAAGCGGAACGTTGAATCGATGATGCTGGCGTTTGGGGCGTCATTCCGAAACCGCGGCCGGGCGCAAGCCGGCACCGCGCGCAACGGCAGAGCCGGAACGATCACGCTCCGACACCGCTCAGCGCCGCATTGCCAGCTCTATCTCCCGGCGATAGAAGGTAAAACCATGAGCAAGCGCGGGGGATCGGCATGAGGTTGCGGCTTATCGATTCCGTGGTCCTGCGCTGCGAGGCGCCGATCCTGCTGCTGGGCCGGATCTGCATCGGATCGCTGTATCTGGTGGCGGGAAGCAATCACGCGCAGGAACCGGCGCTCCTCACCCATTTCATGACCGGCCTGCCCGGGTCGGCGCAGGCTTGGGCGGTGCTGGCGGCAACCATCGAGATCACCGGCGGGGCCGCGCTGCTGTTCGGCTTCTGGACCCGCGCCTTCGCCCTGCTCCTCGTGCTCTTCAATCTTTGCGCGGCGGGGATCGGCCACCCCTACTGGTCGATCACCAGCGACGAGACGGCACGCTGGGCCCAGTTCATCCATTTCTGGAAGGATATCGGGCTCGCCGGCGGCACCCTCTTCGTCCTCGCGCGCGGCGCAGGTCCCTTAAGCTTCGACCGAAAGTAAGGAAGCTGGGCTCACCATCTGGGCGTAGCGTCGCGATCCGTCGACGGCGTCCCTCGATCTCTCGCGCCTCGGAACGCCGTAAGCAGGAGCGAAGACCGCCGGCCGGGCCGGCGGTCTCGCGATGACGCCGCTTCGAGCTTCGTGATGCTATGGCGTCGCCCCGGCGGCGGCCGCTTCGATCAGCGTCGTAACCTCGATCGGATGCGAGATATAGGCGACGTGGCTGCTCGCGACCGTGATCGTCTGGCTCCCGGCTCTCGCCGCCAGCGCACGCTCCTGATTCGGGTTGATGACGCGGTCATTGCTCGCGACGAGCGCCCAGCTGGGCTTGGTTCGCCAGGCCGGAACGGTGATCGGCGTGCCGAATGCCTCGACCGACAACAAGACCTGCGACCGGGCCATGAACTGAGAATGAATTTCCGGTACGTCGGTGGCAAAATCTGTGGGAAATTTCGCCTCGTCGAAGAGGAGAAACTGACCATCCGCCGTCAGCTCGATATCACCGACAGCGGCGGCGGGAGTCTCCGTCGCGAGGGTCAGGGCGCTTTCACCGGCGTCGGGTATGAAAGCCGCGATATAGACGAGACCAACGACATTCGGGTCGGTGCCGGCTTCGGTGACAACCGCCCCGCCATAGCTGTGCCCCACGAGGATCGATGGCCCCGGCATCGCATCGATGACCCGTTGGGTCGCTGCGACATCTTCCTGGAGGCTGGTGAGCGGCGGCTGGACGACCTGAACATTGAAGCCATCGAGACGCAGGAGGTCGGAGACAGTCTCCCAACCCGACCCGTCCGCAAAGGCGCCATGAACGATAACGACGTTCTTGACGACCTGAGCCTCGACCTTGGGGACGAAGCACAGCGTAAGTGCTGCTGCAGTGGCGAACGTCGCCATTGAGCGGAAATTCACGTCGATAGGGAGCAAAATAGTTCTCCGTGAGCTGAGAGTGAGCTTGATGTCGGACGCCGGCGCGCGGATATTCTTAATTATTGATAATTCTAGTGTTTGCCTGAGAGTCTGATTCGGAATCGTCCAGATTGTTCAAGCCCTGGCGATACGTCGGGAAAGTAGCTTGATGCTGGCGATGATGATCCAGGCGACGGCGCTCTCGATTGTTGCCTCGAAGTCCTTTGCG
>Ga0181519_10000045_pt1 | contig 111817 bp, 94 predicted proteins | sample PEATcosm2014_Bin_26_FD_121102 | JGI IMG/M metagenome (GOLD analysis project Ga0181519, IMG submission 121102) | Peatland microbial communities from MTU Mesocosm Facility, Houghton, MI, USA - PEATcosm2014_Bin02_10_metaG | ecosystem: Environmental > Terrestrial > Soil > Wetlands > Peat | place...
CACTTCCTGTGGATCGGAAATGTCGGCAGGCGTGATCTTGTTCATCACGTCGGCGGCCGCGTAGCCTAGCATGCGTTCCGCGCCGACGTTGAAAATCTGGATGACGCCCTTTGCGTCGGTGGCGATGCTCGAAAAGTTGGCGCTGTTGAAAATCGCATTCTGCAAAGCGCCCGCCTTTAGTAGAACTTCTTCGCGCCGGATTTCGGTGACGACCTCCACTGCGGCGGGGTCGCCGTCGTGTTTGGCTGTTTGCTCCATATTTGTTCCGTTCTTAAACCGCGATTGGCCTTGCCTCGTATTCAGTCTGGTCGCTATCGGCACGAAGGAACGCGCCCGCCCCCGCTTGGGCCCCGCCCGGTTTGCCTCACGACGCGTCATCCCCCCAAGTGATGCTTGATGCAGGCGACCACTTCGGTAAGAACGACCGGTTTGGCCAGAAAGGAATGTCCCCCGATCTGCCCGTCACCCGCCTTGACTTCTTTTTTCGTGATGGCCGCCGTCAGAAACACAATCGGCACGGCTTTCAATTTGGGGCTTGCCTGAAAATAAGCGGCCAGTTCCCCGCCGTCCATGCCCGGCATCATCACATCCAGCAGAATCAAGTGGGGCTGAAATTCCTCCGCCGTGGCAAGCGCGGCCCCGGCGTCATTTTCCTCCCTGACCTCGTAATTGTTGGTCCGTTCCAGGTAACGTTTCATCAGCCGGGTATTGGCGGCCTCGTCGTCCACGGCCAGGATGCGTTTCTTTTCGGTTTTCGTCGTCGTTGTCATTGTCATGTTCACATCATGTTGCCGCCTGAAATTGTTTGGTGAACCCGGAGGCGTGAAGGGTTCGCGCCGGTTTCTCGCTCTCGGAAATGCGGCGATGTCCGGCATCATATTTGTCTGGTTCGTTCCCGTTTTGATGGGCGTTGTTCATGATTCTGTTCATTTTATTTCCGCTGCGAAGTTTGGTTTGCAACGGCTGAATTTTTTTGGGTCGCGATATAAATAATATGCGGCAAAAATACGTGCCCGCCATGGGGTGTTCACCCCACACCGGACATGATGAATCCAGCCCTGCATAAGCGTCCGGGCTGGAGGAACCAAGAACCGGGCGCTGGGCGGGGCGCTGGATTCATCATAATTGCAAGCCGTTCGGCAATGGCTGGCCTTGCCAGTTGGATGGCGGCACAAATTCCTCGTCTGGAACGACAGTCGCGCGCAGAACTTTTTCCACCGTTCCCAATAATTCCTGAAGGGTGTATGGCTTGAGCAGCGCAACGGCGGGTTGGAGCCATGGATACCGGTCGAACAAATCCGCCTCTGGCAATGCCGCTGTGGCCATGATGACCGGCAGGGTCATGTGTGCCTCACGCACCTTCTTGACGAGGGCCAGACCCGTCAATCCCGGCATGTTGTGGTCGGTAATCAGAAGGGCATAACTCTCGGGAGCATGTCTCACGGCATTCCATCCCGCCTTGCCATCTTCGGCGGTGTCCACTTCGTAGCCGGAGCGAATCAATACTTTCGCGTTGAGCAGGCGGATGTCCGATTCGTCCTCCACCACGAGAATGCGGCATGGCGCATTCATCCGGCATTGAAGTGGTGCGCCGACCGGCTTGCAGGCTTGCGAATCCTTGTGCTCTTTCATGTTCCGATGATAATTCGTCATGCTTGGCGGGGCTATACGGTGTTTTACCCATGCCGGATTTGAGGAGTCCAGCCCTGCCACAGCGGGGTGGATGGCGAACTAATGCGCCGTCTTTTTGAAGGCCGGAGGTGGATGGTTTTCCACATTTTCCTTCACCACGGCAATCATTTCGTCCATCCCTTCCTTGATTTCGTTGACCTGCGGATGGACTTCCTTGATGAGGTCGTGCTCGATGCGGGACAGCTTTTCGATGCGTTTTCCCTGTTCGCGAAGTTGGTCCAAAAGTGCGTTCTGCTTGACGGAAAGCCGGCGCATCCACCAAAAGCAGACGCCCCAGCAAATGGTGCCGGCCAATGTCATCCAGAAAGAGAGGCTGTTTTTATCCATTTTTTGCAGGAGCCGGGGTAACGAGGCTCATTTCAAATGCAGAAGGCAGAATGGGACTCCTTGCGTCGTCTCCTGCCGATTTAATGGCCGCTAAACAATGGTCAACTGGACGCTGCTCTCAATGATGCCCGCGCTGATGGCGTAGCGGGTGAGTCCGGCGGTGTCGTGGATGTCGAGCTTTTGCATGACGTGCTCGCGATGCTTCTCGACGGTTTTGATGCCGATGCCGAGTTCCGCCGCGGCTTCCTTGTTGGCCTTGCCCTCGGCGATCAGTTGGAGGATTTCCATCTCGCGCGACGTCAGCGGAATGGTTTTCTTGGAGAGCCCGCCCGCGCGGTCAGGCGTCAGCGGATGGATGCGATCCTGACGCCGGGAAATGGAGGGGCTGAAAAATGTTTTCCCCTTTTGCACTTCCCGGATAGCCCGGCACACATCATGGGCGGAGGTTTGTTTGAGCAGAAAACCCGCGGCGCCGGACTCGGTCGCGTTTGTGACATACGCGTCATCGCTGTGCGCGGAAAGCATGAGCACTTTGATGGCCGGGCTGGTTTTGAGAATCTGCCGGGTGGCTTCCAAACCATTGAGCAGGGGCATGGCGATGTCCATCAACACCACGTCGGGATGGAGTTTATTGGCCAGCACGACCGCCTGGCGCCCGTCCTGCGCCTCGCCAACCACTTCGAGATCGTCTTCGAGTTCGAGCATCTTGCGAAAGCCCTCTCGCACAATCATGTGGTCTTCCGCCAGCAGAACAGTGATTCGTTTCATAAAAATTCAAGGTTTGATTTCAGCCGCCTGCGCCACAACCAACGTCGTCCCGCTCCCGGCAAAATGGTAGGCCGGCGTGAAAATCATTTTCCATTTGCCCGCCGTGAACCACAGCTTGAGCGTTCCGTGGTTGATGTCCACCGGCGTGGCCGTGGCATCAACGTGCCGGATCCGTCCGCCCTTGCCGCTGGTGGTGGCGGTCCCGGAGATCGTCACGGCCTTGCCCTGGCTGGCCTCGGCCAGCGACGCATCCGAAACGACGATGGCCAGCGTGCCCTTTTCGTTCTTCAAGAACCAGGGAAACACCCTGATCTTGTAATCGCCGGTGTAAATGCCGTTCGTGCGCCGGAGCGCGCCGATGGTCAGGGTGGCTTTGCCCGCGTCAACCGGCATGGAACTGGGATCAATCATGAGAATGCGATTCTCCGTGCCGGAGTTGGTCGAGGCTGGCGCGGCGCAGGCGGCGCTCCAACCGACCGCCAGCAGCGCCAGCAAAACAGTGATTTGTTTCATGGGGTTTCAAGTTTGGTTTGTGCCGGCTCCATCAGCGGATTTTCCGCCCCCCCCCGCGCAAGTTGCCAAGCGGTATTTGCGCCGTAATGGTGGTGCCTCTGCCCGGAGCGGATTTGACATTCAAAGAACCGCCCACAAATGTGATCCGCTCCCGTATTCCAAGCAGACCAAGTCCGCTTTTCCCATTTCGTCCGGCCGGGAGATAATCCGTGTCAAAGCCGATCCCGTCGTCATTGATCGCCAACTGAACGAAGACGCCATGCTGCGTCAGGCGCACTGCGACGCGGCGGGCGCGGGCGTGCTTCTCCACGTTTTTCAAGGCTTCCTGCAGGATGCGGTAGAGCGTCAGCTCGGTGTCGGCGGCCAGCCGTGCGGTCAACGACACACAGGCTAGTTTGACCGACACGCCCGTCCGATCCGCGAACTCCGTGCTGGTGTCGCGCAGGACGGCGACCAGACCCAGCTCGTCCAATACACTGGGCCGGAGATTGCGCGAAATACGCTCCACTGCCTCGGCCGTCCGTCCGAGCATCTCGCGGAGTTTGATCGCCTCGCGTTTCGATGGCCCGTCGCGAGGGGAAAGTTCGTCCGCCAGCGTCTGGCTGCGAACGAGGACGGCACAGAGAAGCTGGGTGATGTGGTCGTGCAGTTCGATGGCCACGCGCCTGCGCTCGTCTTCCTGCACCTGCACCACGCGGTGCGTCAAAACCCGCAGCCGTTCCTCGTTGCGCCGGGCCTCCGTCATGTCCGTCACCACCATGCAGATGGGCATATGCTTGAAGCCGTTTTTTGCCAGTGGGCGAATGGAAATTTGCGCTGGCATTTGAGAACCATCGCTGGCATTGAGCAACACCTGTATCTTGGTGCCGGATTTGGCGACCCGTTTCAGGAGCGGCTGGAGCTTTGCCCGGTCTTCCTTGGAGAGAAAGCGGCGAAAGGAACCGCCCATGATCTGCTCCAGCGGGCATTGGACCATTCGGGCGAAACACCGGTTGGCGTAAAGAATCGTTTTGTCAACCGCGAGCGTCAGCGCCCCTTCGTTCATGGATTCGATGAGCATGCGGTAGGTGTGATCGGCGCCTTCGAGCGTGAACACTTGCGGGCCTGCCCTGCCTGCGGTCACCAACGCGTCCACCTCGCCGCTGCGGATGGCGCGGAGCGTTTCTTCGGCTTCGGCCAGGCGTGCATTCAAACGCTGAAAAGCCGAAATGCTGACGCGCTGAAATTTCAGTGTTTGTTTCACGGGTTGGCGGTGGGCGGTTTTCATCCCCCGGTTTTACCTTTTGTGTCCAAATCCAACGCGGCAAACAAACCGGCGGTGTTCGACAGGCTGCCGATGAGCCGGCGCACCGGCTGCGGAAATTCCCGGACGAGCGTGGGGGTCGCGAGAATCTGGCCGTTGCGCGCCAGGATGGGCTGCTGATAGATGTCAATCACTTCCAGATTATATTCGCCGTTGAGTTCGGTTTCGCACAATTTGCGGACGCGCTGGATGGCCAGGCGCGACCGGTTGGTGGCCCCCGCCACATACAGTCGCAGGACGCATTTGTCAGTGGGCTTGGCGATCAGGACTTTTTCGAAGGCCATGGTTGTGCGGATGGTTTTGTTTTTTTTCACGAGTGTTCGTGTCGGTTAATTGGCGGGACGCAAATCCAACCCCACAAGCACGCGTTCGGTGTCGGACAGGTCGCCGATGATTTTTCGCACGGGCTGCGGCAGCTTGCGCACCAGCGTGGGAATGGCCAGGATTTGGTCGCCCCTGGAAAGTTGGGGTTGCTCCAGCAAGTCAATCACTTCGATGTCATAGCGGCCCTTGAGGTGGTTTTCGCAAATCGTCTTCAGATTCGAAAACGCCGTCAGCGATTTAGGCGTCTGGCCGGCCACGTAAAGGCGCAGTTGCCAGAGCTTGGCCGACGTGCCGCCGGTCGAGCCGGATCGGGCTTGTTTCATCATTTTGTTTTTCATTGTTTGCTCTTTGGTTTGGCGTTGCCTCGCGCGCCCGTCGCCACCGAAACATCGGCCTGGCGCAAACGGCCCAATTCCATCCGCTCGGCGGATTTCAGCCGCGTTTGAGTGCCGACCTGTTTGGCAATGCGGCGAAGTTCCAAGGCTTCGGTTTCGTAGTCGGCGCGCAACCCGCTGATTTGCCTTTCGAGCGCGGTGCGCTTGCGCTCCACTTCGCGCTTGAGCTGGGCGGCTTCCTGCTGATCGGACAACAGGGCGGCTCTTTCAAGGGAATTTTGCGCCGCGCGGGCGGAACCGGTCAGCACGCCACCGGGTCCGATGTAAGCGTCCACGAGGTCAATGCCCCGGTTGGAAATCACGAATTCGCGGACTTGGTTTGAGTGCGCCATGCCACGCGCCTTGAGCACATAAAGCACGCGGTTGCGTTCGCCGTTGCCTTCGAAGTCCTGCAATAACAGCCAGGAGTCCATGAGCGAGGACATGGCGATTTCACTTTGTTGCAGCGCGTGGCCACCGTGCGTCAGGCTGGTAAAGAACGAGGTGACCTGATTGCCTTTCAGAAAATCAATCAGTCGCGTCACCATCCCCTTGGTTTCGGAGTCGGTGCCCGCGACCAGCAGGCTGGTAATCGGATCCACAATGACGACAGCGGGTTGAAACGCGGCGATTTCCTTGAACATGGTGGCCAGGTGCATTTCCAGGCCGCAGAGCGTGGGCCGGGCCGCGTGAAACCGAAGCAGGCCGCGTTCGACCAACGGCTCCAGGCGCAATCCGATGGAATGCATGTTGCGGATGATCTGGTTGGGCGATTCCTCGAACGAGAAAAAGAGCACGCGATCTCCACTCCGGGCGGCGGCCTGGGCGAAATGGGCGGCGACGCTGGTCTTGCCGGTGCCGGGCGTGCCCGTGAGCAGAATGCTGCTGCCGCGAAAAAAACCGCGCCCGCCCAGCATCGCGTCGAGCCGCGGGATGCCGGTGGAAATCCGCCCGCTCGACACCTTGTGGTTCAGCCCCAGCGACGTGATGGGCAGCACGCTTAAGCCCTCGTCACCGATGAGAAACGGAAATTCGTTGGTGCCGTGCAGCGCGCCGCGATATTTTATCACCCGCAGATGCCGCGTGGCAATCTGGTCATGCACCCGGTGGTCGAGCAGGATGACGCAGTCGGATACGTATTCCTCCAGACCGTGGCGTGTCAGTTGTTCGCGCCCGCGCTCGGCCGTGATGACGGCGGTCACGCCCTTGTCCTTGAGCCAGCGGAAGAGCCGTCGCAACTCGGCGCGCAGGATGGCTTCGTTGGGCAGGCCCGCAAACAGGGCTTCCAACGTGTCCAGCACCACGCGCTTTGCGCCGATGGAATCAATTGCGAGATTCAGCCGGACGAACAATCCCTCCAGGTCATACTCGCCGGTCTCAGTGATTTCACTGCGCTCGATGTAAACGTGGTCGAGCACAATTTTTTTGCGCCGAACCAGTCCCGTCAGATCAAATCCGAGCGACGCGACATTGGCCTTCAACTCCGCTTCCGTCTCCTCGAAGGCTATAAACACGCCCGGCTCGCCGAACTGCATCGCGCCGCGCACAAGAAATTCCGCGGCCAGCAGCGTCTTGCCGCAACCCGCGCCGCCGCACACCAGCGTGGGCCGTCCGCGCGGCAATCCACCATTCGTGATTTCGTCAAGACCCTGGATGCCTGTGGGACACTTGGGCAAATGAGCCGCCGGGGAGGTGGATTTGTGACCGTTATTTTTCATTCAAGAGCATCCTTTGATTGACGCGGGTAAAATGCGTTTCATAAAAATTCAAGGTTTGGTTTCAGCGGACTCCACCAGCGCCCCCCCCCGCGCCTTGCCGGGCGGAATTTGTGCAATGATGGTGGTGCCTTTGCCGGGCGCAGACTCGACGCCAAAATGGCCGCCGACCATCTCCAGACGTTCCCTCATGCCGAGCAGTCCGAGATGCTTTCTCCCTCTGATATTCAACACGCGTTCCAATTGAAACGATTTGCCATCGTCCTTTATTTTCATGCAAATGCAGTCCGGCAGTTTCTGTATGCTCACTTCCACCCGGCTGGCCTGCGCATGGCGGGCCACGTTGGTGAGCGCCTCCTGCGCCACACGATAAAGGATTGTCCGCTTGTCATTGTCCAATTGTTCAACTCCAGCGAAGGCCTTCAAATGAACGCGGATGCGCGTTCGCTTGGAAAAGCTTTTTGCAAACGAATGCAGGGCGGGAATCAGTCCGAGATCATCCAGCACCGCCGGGCGCAATTCGCGCGCGAACCGATGCACAATGTCCACCGATTTTTCCACGAGCCGCTGAGTGCGGGTGATGTTGCGGTCAAGCCCCTTGGTGTTGACCGCAGCCTCCTTTTTCAAGGCCGCCAGCCGGACGTTGATCCCCGTCAGGGTCTGGGCGATGACGTCATGCAGTTCGCGGCTGATCTCCCGGCGTTCATCTTCCTGGGCCAGGAGAATCTTGCGGGACAATTGACGCAACTGTCCCTGCAGGCGGTCCGACTGCGCCAACAACTGGCTGTAATGGCGCTCGCTTTTTTTGAGCGCCGCCTCCACCGCCTTGCGCTGGGCGATTTCCCGCTCCAAATCCAAGTTTGAGGCGGCCAGCTCCACCGTGCGCTGACTCAACATCTCCACGATTTGATTCAGGTGCACGGCGGCGTCCCGCACGCCATGATGAATTTTCTCGATCGGAGTGATGGCCTCGATAAAGAAAGCCCCCGCCCGCTGGATGAGCGTGTGGCGCCTGCGGGCCGGGTGCCCGGGCAGCACCAAGGTGACCAGGATATGCTCATGGAGCTTGGCCATGTCCAGCGCTTCCAGCCCGGCGGCCGCCGCCTGCCGGCCCATGCCGTGCGCCAATTGCAGACGCGCTCCCGGGCCTTGCTTGAGATAGGCCAGCAATGCCGCCTGATAACGTCTGGAAAATGTCCTTTTCATGACTCGCCAAATTCACGGGCGACCCGCCGCACGGAATTGGCCGATTTTACCACCAGCCGCTGCGTGCTGGCGATTTCTTTCTTGAGACCCCTGGTGTTGTTGCGCGCCTCCTGTTTCAAGGAGAGCAGCCGGACATTGATGCCCAGCAGGGTCTGGCCGATTTCATTCTGAAGTTCACCGCTGATCTTTTTGCGTTCATTCTCCTGCGCCACCAGAACCCGATGCGTCAGTTGCCGCAAGCCTTCCTGCAACTGCAACGACTCCTTTAACAGCCGGGCATAGTGTTCGCCGCCTTTCTTGAGGGCGGCCTCCACGGTCTTGCGCCGGACGATGCCGCGCTGCAACTGACGGTGGGTGACGGCCAGTTCCGCCGTGCGCCGGGCCAGCGTCTCGTTCAGCCGGTTTAGTTCAATCTTGTTCTGCCGGGCTGCATGGTGCGTCTCCACAATCGGGGTAAGGGCCTCGGTAAAAAAAATCTCCGCCCGTTTGCGGAACCCGTCCTTGCCGCCGGCCGCCTCCAATGTGTCGAGCGCCCGCTCGTGAATCCGGGCCAGCTCCAGCGTCTCCAGTCCGAGAACGACCGCACGGCGTCCCAATTCCAACGCGGGCTGCAAACTTGCGCGCGGCCCCGCCTTCAGGTGTTTTCGCAATACCGTCACATAGCGTTGCGACAATCCATTTGGTTTTTGTTTCATGTTGGCACTGGATCCGGCGGGATTCCCCGCAAGGACTGATCCCTCAAGGACACGCCGGGAATCCAGGGCAAATATCGGACAATTGTTTCAATCTGTATATGGGGTGAATACCTGATGGCTTCTCGTTCGTTCGCGCCTTATCTTCAGGCAAAATGCCGGACAGAAAGACAACAAATTCGGAGAAATTCAAATCATTCAAACTATCGGCCGTCATGCTCGCGGTGCCGGCAATGATGCCGTTGAATCAAGGTTGCGCCCTCTGGTCTTTGGGTGGCGTGCTTTGGGAAACCTTTCCAGGAGGCAAGTCATGAAGGGGTGTTGTCTGCTCATCTTGTTTCTGGCGGTTCCGCTGGCTGCGCGGGCGCAGGATGACACGGTCACAATGCCGGAACTGATCCAGGGCGCGCAACAATGGGCGCAGGAAAACCTCGACACGAACGTTCTCAACGCACTTCCCACCGTGGATGATCCTGCGGTGCTGCAATTTTTCCGCGACGTGCAGCAGCGCTTTCAAGGCGACTATGTGGTGGATTTGGCGGCGCTGCGGCAGACGGCGCGCGCCGTTCTGCCGTTGCTGGAAAGCCGCGAGGAAACCCAGCCTTATGCCGCCTGGCTCAAGGCGCAGATGGATTACCTCGACGTTGCTGACGAAATCCAGATCACGATCCCGCCGCCGGCGGTTGAAACCAACCAGCCGCCCCGGCCGGTTCCCAATCCTCCACCGCAAAAGGAGCGCGAACTATGGGTGAAAAAAGTGTCTGTCAGTCCCTGGCCGGTTCTGGCAAACGAATATGTGCCGGAGTTGAAACCGGTTTTCGCCGCGCAAAAGATTCCGCCCCAACTGGTCTGGCTGGCGGAAGTGGAATCGGGATTTGACCGGCGTGCCTTGAGTCCGGCGGGGGCGGCGGGAATGTTTCAATTGATGCCGGACACAGCCAGACGGTTCGGCCTTTCCCTGTGGCCGTCCGACCAGCGTTATCAGCCGGAGCCGAGTGCGACCGCCTCCGCCCGGTATCTGAAATATCTTCACGACCGTTTCAAGGATTGGCGGCTCGCGCTGGCCGCCTACAACGCCGGTGAAGGCACGGTGCAAAAACTTCTGGATCGCTATAAAACGGACAGCTTCGACGCCATCGCCGAACATCTCCCGGCGGAAACACAGATGTATGTGCCTCGCGTCGAAGCCCTTCTGCAGCAGCGTGAAGGCGCGAACCTCGAACAACTCTCCGCGCCACAGGGTTAAACCCTACAGCTCGGTGCGCCGCCGGTCGAACGTCATGCCTCTATCGCCATCGTCGTTTTCATCAGTTTGATTTTGATCTGTTCGCGCGGCAGTTCCGCATTCAAATAGCGGCTGCCTCCATTCCATTCTTGGTGTTGCTCGGTGACCACCGAAGAACAGGCCGATGAGGTGTTTTTCGGCGGGCATGCGTTCGCGGCTGACAAAGGCAAAGCCCGCGGCGCCCGAAAATGTGAAGGTGGAAATTTCCATGTTGAAAAGCTCGGAGTAAAAAACAATTCGCGGTTCAACTCCGATTCGAACTCCTTGCGGAGTGCCACGGGGAGACCCCGCGCCTGTTTCTTGTCCCCGCCTTTCTGACGGAAAAAACAAACGAAAAAAGCCCGGACGTTTTCACGTCCGGGCTTTCTGCGTTCCGTCGCCGGGTTTCAACAGGGTGTTGATGACATCAAGCGTGTCGTTGTCACCGCGCCAACCGCCCAACTTCCAAAGTCTAGTCGTTGCATCGTGAATCGTTCAACCGTTAAATCGGCCGACGATGCAACGATTCGCGATTTAATGAATCTCGCCCTCAAATCCCTGCTGTCGCAGCGCTTCGAACAAGACCAGCGCGACACAGTTCGACAAATTCAGCGAGCGCGATTTCTCGTTGAACATCGGAATCCGCAGCCACCGGTCCTGATTCTCCTCCAGCAATGGCTTCGGCAGCCCTGCCGTCTCGCGCCCGAAAACCAGGTAATCATCCGCCGAGAACTTCGCGTCGCTGTAAAGTTTCGGGCCGTTGGATTCCACAAACCACAGCCGTGCCTCCGCCGGAAGTTTCTCCGCGAACGCCGTCCAGCTTTTCCAGCGATGCCACTCCACCTGTTGCCAGTAATCCATCCCGGCGCGTTTGAGCTGCGCATCGTCCAGCCGGAAGCCGAACGGCTCGACGAGATGCAGCACGGACTGGGTGGCTGCGCACAGCCGCGCCACGTTGCCCGTGTTCGGCGGAATTTCCGGTTCAACAAGGACGATGTTCATTGTCTTATTTGCCGCAGAGGCACAGAGTCACAGAGAAATCATATCTTCGTTTTCTCTGTGTCTCGGCGACTCTGTGGCCGATAAAACACTTTCCACAGCACCAGCCCGTGCGCCGGCGCGGTCATGCCGGCCACGCGGCGGTCTTTTTTCGCCAGCATGGCCTTGATTTCCTCCGGCGGAAACTTGCCGAGTCCGGCCTGCACAATCGTCCCGACGATGCCCCGGCACATTTTGTAGAGAAAGCCGTCGCCCTCGATGATGAACGTGAACTGCGCGCCGGATTTCTTCACGTCGCAGCGCGTCAGCCTGCGCACGGTGGTTTTCATCTCGTAATTCTGCGTGCCGGCAAACGATTTGAAATCGCGTTTGCCGACAAATAATTTCGCCGCCGCGCGCATCGCCTTCAAACCCAGCTTGCGCGGGACGTGCCAGGCGGTCCGGCGGAGCAGGGGATTCATCGCCGCGTGGTTCCAGACGAAATAGCGGTATTGCTTTCCGCCGGCGTCGAACCGCGCATGGAATTTACCCTTTGCGCGCGCCGCCGAGACCACGCGCACATCGTCCGGCAGCCAGGCGTTGATGGCCAATGCCAGCCTGCGCGCGGCCATTTTGAATTCGGCGCGTGGAATTTCAAAATGCGCCACCATGCCCAGCGCGTGGACGCCGGTGTCCGTGCGGCTGGAGCTGTGCAATCGCGGCGCGCTCGGAAACAACTTCGCCAGCGCCGTCTCGACGATCTGCTGGACGCCGGTGCCGATCTTCTGCGCCTGCCAGCCTTCGTAGCCGGAGCCGTCGTAGGCGATGACGAGTTTGAATTTCACAGATTTCATTAACAACAAAGGAACAAAGGAACAAAGCCCAGAAAAATAAAATGATTCATCGGCGGTTGAAAATAATATTTCATCTTCGTTACTTTGTTCCTTTGTTGTTTAATTCTCCGGCTCAAATTCCATCCAGATAACTTTGCAACAAAATCGCCGCCGCCATCTTGTCCACCTTCTCCTTGCGTTTGTCGCGGCGGACGTTGCCCTGGATCAAAATCCGGTTGGCCATCACCGATGTCAGCCGTTCATCCCGCATCTTGATCGGAATCGTAATGGCGGACCGCAGCACGGCGACGAAGGCCTCCACCTTTTGCGCCGCCGGGCCGTAGCTGCCGTCCATGTTGCGCGGCTGGCCGATGAGGACGAGGTCAATTTCCTTTTCCACGAGCAACTGTTTCAGCCGCGCCAGGAAATCCGCGAACGGCTCGGCGGGGATGTATTCCAACGGCTGCGCGATGGTTTTGGTCTCGTCGCTCACCGCGACGCCGATGCGTTTGGTTCCGTGATCGAGGGCGAGGATTCGCATTGCGCGCAGTCTGGCAGCAAACGCGGGGAAACTCAACGCAAAGGCGCAAAACAAAGAACGCTGGACAGGGCCGAGCGGGGGAAATAGAGTCGCGGGCGTGAAAACTTTGCATGGGATATTTGCCGTGGTTGCAATTGCCATAGTTGCAGGAATGTTTTCAGCCGGATGCGCGGCGCCTTCACCAGCATGTTGTGAAGGACCCAAATCAACTATTGGATTCAATGGGCCGCTCAAATTGGTCGCGAAATACAGACCGCTTCATCTTTATATCTATGCTGATGTTACTTCGACAAACAAACATCCTGATTATGTAATATTTAACCGAAATGAGCCTTTGGTTATCGCAGACAATGAATCAAATACGCTTAAAGTTGTTTTCTGCGAGAAAGATTTCCGTGGCCAATTTGAAACAACCTACGATTATAAAGGGCAAATTTTGAAACGTTCTTTTGGCACATACAACTTTGGTTCGATGCAAACAAACTGCCTCTACTTTGACACCAATGGTGATGGTCAGTGGGATTTTCTCCACATTTCGGGCGCCAATGCCGAAAGCTCAAGATCGTTTGTCCGAAGCAATCTTTGTTGGGTTCCAAAATAAAAGTCAATGTTCGTCCGTTATCTCGCGGAAACAAAATGTCCGGCTAAATTTCTTTTTCCGGTGCGCGTTTCGTGGTTAAATTTTCCCCGCGATGATTCAATATCTCGATCTGCTCCGGCACGTTTTTCCTTTTGACCTGCGGGCGAAAGGGGTTAGATTTTCGCCATGAGTTTCGCGGAAGTTTTGCAGGAATTGCCAACGCTCACTTTAAGCGAGCGACAACTGCTTGTCCGCCAGGCGCTGGCCTTGGATGACCCGGCCTTGTCGCCCGCCGATGAAGCGCTGGTGGAAAAACGCCTCGCCGCGCACCGCAAAAATCCCGCCTCCGCCATGCCGCTTGCAACGATGAAATCCCGCCTGCGGTCGCAATTCAAAAAATGAGCTGGCGGGTGGAAATCCGGCCGGAAGTCGAGTCGGACGTGGCCGAAGCCGCGCGCTGGTATGAATCGCAACAATCCGGTTTGGGCGCGGAATTTGTGGAGGAAATCATTCAGGTCTGGGATGCGCTGGCGGAAAATCCGTTGCTCAACGCGCGCCGTCATCCGTGCAAAAACATCCGCTGGCGTTACCCGGAGCGATTTCCTTACCGCGTCATCTACGAAGTCTCGGAAGATGAGCATTCCGTCGTCGTTGCCGCCGTTTTGCACGCGGCGCGCGATGACAAACATTGGCGGCAGCGCATCGGGGATTGATTGCACAATTCCGGCTGGCTAAATGTCTTTTCCGGCGCGGGTTTCGTGGTTAAATTTTTCCCGCGATGATTCAATACCTCGATTTGCTCCGGCACGTCCGCGAACACGGCAGGTTCAAGGCCGACCGCACGGGCACCGGCACGTTTTCCGTTTTCGGCGCGCAAATCCGTTGTCCGTTGCGCGAATCGTTCCCGCTGCTCACCACGAAGAAGGTTCATACCAAGTCCATCATTTACGAGTTGCTCTGGTTCTTGCGCGGCGACACGAACGTGAAATGGCTCAACGACCACGGCGTGACGATCTGGAACGAATGGGCGGACAAGGATGGCAATCTGGGCCGCGTTTATGGCGCGCAATGGTGCGACTGGCGCACCGCCGACGGCCGCAGCCTGAACCAGATTGACGACGTTATCGCGCAGATCAAAAAAAATCCCGACAGCCGGCGGCTCATCGTCAGCGCGTGGAATCCGGGCGAAATCCAAACGATGGCGCTGCCGCCGTGCCACTCGCTGTTTCAGTTTTACGTGAGCGAGGGCGAGTTGAGCTGCCAGCTTTACCAGCGCAGCGCGGATATTTTCTTGGGCGTGCCATTCAACATCGCCAGCTATGCGCTGCTCACGTTGATGGTGGCGCAGGTCTGCGGCCTGAAGCCGGGCGAATTCGTCCACACCTTCGGCGATTTGCACCTTTACTCAAATCACACCGAGCAGGCGAAGCTGCAATTGTCGCGCGCGCCGCGTCCACTGCCGCGGATGAAATTGAATCCGGCGGTGAAGGACATCCACGATTTCAAGTTCGAGGATTTTGAATTGATTGGCTATGACCCGCATCCGGGCATCAAGGCGCCGATTGCGGTTTAAGAATTTCATCGTAAAGACGCAAAGATGCAAAGACGCCAGGCAAAGAAACTTTGCGCCTTCGCGTCTTTGCGTTAAAAATTGGGTGTGAAACACTTCAAAGCCATCGCCGCAATGTCGCTGAACCGCGTGATTGGCGCGGACGGCAAAATCCCGTGGCATCTGCCGGAGGATTTCAAGTGGTTCAAGAAGACGACGATGGGCAACATGATCGTGATGGGGCGCAAGACGTTCGAGGGTCTCGGCCGGCCGCTGCCGAACCGTCAGAACATGATCCTGACGCGGCATCCGCAGCGGCTCATCAAAAAGCATCCGGAGATTTTCGGCCAATACCACGAGTGGCGCGGCGGAAAATACCTCAAGCAGGCGTATCAGTTCCGTTTTTCAAAGCTCGGCGAGAAGCTGGAGACGGAAATGCTGATTTTCAATTCGTTGGACAGGCTGGATCCGGCGGAATTTCCGAACGACATTTTCATCTGCGGCGGCGCGCAGATTTACGGGCAGGCGCTGCCGCGCTGTTCCGATCTTTATCTGACGCTCGTCAAACGCGAAGTGGAAGGCGATGCCGTTTTTCCACCGTTTGAGGACAAGTTTGAACTGGTTGAGGAGGTCCGCGACGAGCCGGAGTTCAAGATTCTGCATTACCGGCACAAGTCGCTGCTGAAATAACGGGAGGGATGGCGTGCCGCCGTCCCAAATTATTTATTCAGGGACGCCGGCACGGCATCCCTCCCAAAAATAAAAAACAGGCGGACCGTTTCCAGTCCGCCTGTTCGTGAATAGAATTTCGTTCGGAGATTTATTCCGATTTGACCGCTTCGTCGGCAGCGTCGAAGGCGTGTTGCAACGCCACGAGGTCTTCGCCGGGCTTGAGGGCGTCGAGCATCTTCTGCTCTTCCTTGAGCTGCTCGTCGCTGTAGGCGGCGGCCTTGATGGACAGGCCGATGCGGCGTTCGCCGCGGTCAATCTTGATGACGCGGGCGCTCACATCCTGGCCGACCTTGAGGATGTTCTTGATTTTATCCACATGCTCCTCGCTGATCTGCGAGATGTGGACGAGGCCGTCAATCTCATGTTGCAGGCCGACAAACGCGCCGAAGCTGGCGAGCTTGGTGACCTTGCCGGTGACGAGGTCGCCGACCTTGTAGAGCGTGTCAATGGTTTCCCACGGATCGGTGCCAAGCTGTTTCATGCCGAGCGCGATGCGCTGGTTCGGACGATCCACTTCGAGCACGGTCGCCTCGACTTCGTCGCCCTTCTTCATGACTTCGCTCGGGTGGTTGATCTTGCGCGTCCAAGACATGTCGGACACGTGGATCATACCGTCAATGCCTTCTTCCAGCTCGACAAACGCGCCATAGCTGGTGAGGTTGCGGACCTTGCCCTTGACCTTGGTGCCGACGGGATATTTCGCCGCGGCGTTGTCCCACGGATTGCTTTCCAACTGGCGGATGCCGAGGGAAATCTTCTGCTCCTCGCGGTTGATGCCGAGCACGATAGCCTCGATTTCCTGGTCCTGCTTGAGCACGTCGCTCGGTTTGGCGATGCGCTTGGTCCAGGAAAGTTCGGTGACATGCACGAGGCCTTCGACGCCCGGTTCGAGCTGCACAAACGCGCCGTAGGGCACGAGGCTGACGACCTTGCCCTTGACCTTCTGGCCGACGGGGAATTTCGTCTCGATGCTGTCCCACGGGTTGGCCATCTTCTGCTTGAGGCCCAGACTGACGCGTTCTTTTTCCTTGTTCACGTCCAGAACAACCACGTCCAGTTCCTGGCCGACTTTCAAAACCTCCGAGGGATGCCCGATGCGGCCCCAGCTCATGTCGGTGATGTGGAGCAAACCGTCAATGCCGTTGAGATCAATGAATGCACCGAAATCGGTGATGTTCTTGACCGTGCCCTTGCGGATGTCGCCCGGAACCATTTCGGCGAGCAAATGGGCGCGTTTCTCAAAGCGCTCCTGCTCGATCAATTCGCGGCGCGAGAGCACGATGTTCTGCCGCTCCTGGTTGATTTTGACCACCTTGAATTCGTAGCTGTTGCCGACGAACTCCGTGAGATTGCGCGGCGTGATGACATCAATCTGTGACGCCGGCAGGAACGCCTCGACGCCGACGTTGACAATCAGGCCGCCCTTGACGATGGACTTGACCTTGCCGATGATGCGTCCGCCCTCGTTGCAAATCGTGAGGATCTTGTCCCAGTTCTTCTTGAACTCCGCCTTCTCGTGCGAGAGGACGACCGTGCCCTCCTTGTTTTCGAGCTTCTCGATGAGCACGTCAATCTCGTCGCCGACCTTGACGGCCTTGATGTCCTGAAATTCGATGCCGGGGATGACGCCTTCGCTTTTGTAGCCGATGTCCACGAGGACTTCCTTGGAGCGGACTTCGATGATTTTGCCTTTGACAATTTCGCCAGCCGCAAAGCGCATTGAGCTTTGCTTCATGGCCTCTTCCATGGTGAGCATAATATGACTGTGTTGAACTGCGGGAACTTGGGAAACCGCGCTGGCGGGAACCGAAGCTCCATTGCCTAACTACCGACGCTGCCGTGGCAACGGAGGTTAAAGGTTAGGTTGTTGGTTGACTGTTATTTCTCAGCCTCAATGAACATCCGCACACGCGGCGTTCAGGCAGGGTGGAACATAGCGGAAATTGGGAGAAAGGCAAGCCTCTTCAGGCGAAAACAATTTTCCTCGCGCCTTTGTGTCTTTGTTGTGAATTAAATCACTTCACCCAGCCCTGCGCCTTCAGCCAGAACAAACAATCGCCCGTCCACGGATGCAACGGTGCGCCCGGCGCATTTTTGTTGCCCAAGCCCATGCCGTGACCGCCTTTTTGGTAGATGTGCAAGTCAAACGGCACATGATTTTTCCGCAGCGCCGCCGCGAACATCAGTTCGTTTTCAATCGGCACCGTCTTGTCCTCGTAGGTGCACCAGATGAAGCACGGCGGCGTGTTGGTGGTCACCTGAAGTTCATTGGAAAGCAACTTCACCAGTTCCGGTGGCGGATTTTTGCCGAGCAAACTGTCTTTCGAGCCTTGATGCGTGAACTCGCCCATGGTGATGACCGGATAGCAAAGAATGCCGATGTCCGGCCGCGAACTTTGCCGCTCAATTGGGTCGGACGAATTCGTGTCGCCGGAATCAAAATGCGTCATCAACGTCGAGGCCAGATGCCCGCCCGCCGACGAACCCATGATGCCGATGCGTTTGGGATCAATTTGATAATCCGCCGCGTGTGCCCGCACCCAGCGCATGGCGCGCGTCACGTCCTGGAATTCCGCCGGATAATGATAGCCGCTGGAACCGAGCCGGTATTTGAGCACGAAACAGGTGACGCCATGCCGGTTCAGCCAGAGTGCATAATCGTTGCCTTCGTGCGGCGCGAGATGCGAGTAGGCGCCGCCGGGACAAATCACCAGCGCCGCGCCGGTGGTGTTGGTCGCGTCGGGCAGATATGGCGTGAGCGTCGGGATGTTGTTGGACTTTGTGCCGAGCGCGCCGGGCGCGCCGTCGGGCCAGAGCGGAATGGCGTTTGTCATTTCAGCGCGGGACAGAATGAGCGACGAAAATAAAATTGCCGATGCAAAAAGCGTTTTCATGCTTGGTTACGACAAGGCTTGCGGAAATCCGCCGGTATTTCAATCCCGAAGAAGCGCGCGTTGACGTTTGCCGGTGGCCCTTCAAATCCGGCAGTGATTTGCCAGCTCACGGCGGGAGCGGCTGGCCCTTGGTTTCGGGAGCGAAGGGCAGAATCAGCAGTCCGACGAGATAAATCAGTGCCACGGTGCTGGCGGCAAGACCAAAACTGCCCAGCGCCGTGATCAGGTAGCCGGTCACAAACGGCCCGCTGGCCGCCAGCACCCGGCCGATGTTGAAACAAAATCCGGCGCCGGTCGCGCGAATCCGCGTGGGATACAATTCCGGCAGATAAATCGGAAAGCCGCTGAAAATACCGTTGTTGAAAAATCCCAGCAGCGGCAACAACAGGAGCACCTGGGCGTAGGTTCGCGGAGTCAGGAACGTGACGGGCAGCATCACCAGACTGCCCAGGCACATCAGGGCAAAAACCCGCCGCCGTCCCACGCGATCCGCCAGCGGACCAAAAGTGAGATAACCCGCCAGCGCCCCGACATTCAGCAAAATGGTGGCGTAGCTGACCCGGCTGGTGAGTTCGGCTGCACTTAAGCCTTTCAAATCCGGCAGCGCGCGGATGAGCGTGGGCGTCCAGTTTGTCGCGCCCCACAATCCGAACACGGCCACAAATGCCAGCCCGGAGCCGATCAGCGTGGCGCGGAGCAGTCCCGGCGAAAACAGTTCCGCCAGTTTCGACGGGTGCGCGCCGCCGGCCTGCCGTTCTTCGGCACGCGCCTTGACCCATCGTTCCGGCTCCCTGACCCACAACCGGACGAGGAACGCGACCAGCGCCGGCGCGACACCGACCACAAAAATGATCCGCCAACTGCAATTGCGCAGGAGCAGCGTGAGGATTGCCGCGATGATAAATCCTGCGGCCCACGCCGATTGCAACAGTCCCGCCGCCCGTGTGCGCTTGTTTTCCGGCCACGCTTCCGCCACCAGCGCCGCGCCTGCCGCCCATTCGCCGCCGATGCCCAGCGCCGTGAGAAATCGGAACAGCGCCAGTTCCCACCAATTCTGCGACAGCGCGGCAAGGCCGGTGAACACGGCGTAAATCAGGATGGTGAAAACCAGCGCCCGGGTCCGCCCCAAATAATCCGCCAGCATACCGAACAGGACGCCACCAATGGCCCAGCCGATCAGAAAAATTGAGAAAATGATTCCGCCATACCAGCCGATGGTTTCCGTGGAAACCGGGCCGCCGCCGGGAGCATGCATGAGGTCGTGCAACGCCGGTTGCAAGACCAGCGCGTAGATCGTGGAGTCCATCGAATCGAATACCCAGCCAAGCCACGCGACGAAGAGCACCAGCCATTGGTAGCGCGTGACTCCGTGACGCCATGAATCAGGTTTCACACGGGTAATTTAACCGATCATTCCAACAAATGGAAGCTCCGACCCGGCCGGCCGGCGCTTCATTGACTCTGTCGCGTTGCCCTCCTACCTTCACCTGCGTGTTCGAGCTTGTTTCCAACTACCGGCCCGCCGGCGACCAGCCGCAGGCGATTGAAAAGCTGACCGCCGGAATTTTGTCCGGCGCGAAGCACCAGACGTTGCTGGGCGTCACCGGCTCCGGCAAGACGTTCGCCGTCGCCAACGTCATTCGGAATGTGGACAAGCCCACGCTGGTCATCTCGCACAACAAGACGCTGGCCGCGCAGCTTTACGCCGAGTTCAAAAGCTTTTTCCCGAACAATGCCGTCGAATACTTCGTCAGCTATTTCGATTATTACCAGCCCGAGGCCTACATCCCGCGCACCGACACGTTCATCGAAAAGGATTCCAGCCGGAACGACGAAATCGAGCGGCTGCGGCTCTCGACAATGAGCAGCCTGTTCACGCGGCGCGACGTGATTGTGGTCGCCAGCGTCTCGTGCATTTACGGCATCGGCAGCAAGGAGGATTACGAGGCGCTTGTGATTCCGCTGCGCGTGGGGCAGACACTTTCGCGCGAGCAATTCCTCGCGCGCCTGGTGGACCTGCAATACGACCGGAACGACATCACGTTCGAGCGCGGCAATTTCCGCGTGCGCGGCGACACGATTGAAGTCCGTCCCGCCGGTCGCGAGGACGGCTTGCGCGTGGAATTTTTCGGCGACGAAATCGAGCGGCTCGCGCGTTTCGAGCCGCTGACGGGAAATAAAATCGAACCGCTCGACGGTGTGACCATTTTTCCAGCCAAGCAATTCGTCACCACCGGCGACAAGATGAAACGCGCCGTCCTCGCCATCCGCGAGGAATTGCGCGAGCGCATCGTGCATTTTGAAAAGCACGGCAAGCTGCTCGAAGCCCAGCGCATCAAGCAGCGGACGGAATACGACTTGGAAATGATGGAGGAAATGGGCGTCTGCTCCGGCATCGAAAATTATTCGCGCCACATCGCCAACCGTCCGCCCGGCTCGCGCCCGGGCACGCTCTTCGACTTTTTCCCGAATGATTACCTACTGGTGATTGACGAGTCGCACGTCACCGTGCCGCAGATTGGCGGGATGTTCGAGGGCGACCGCTCGCGCAAAAACGTCTTGGTGGATTACGGCTTCCGCCTGCCGAGCGCGCTGGACAACCGACCGCTGAATTTTCTGGAATTTCAGGCGATGCAAAACCAGACGATTTACGCCAGCGCGACGCCGGCGCAGCGCGAACTCGGTTGGTCGAAGGGCAAAGTCGTTGAGTTGGTTGTGCGCCCGACCGGGCTGGTTGATCCAAAGGTCACGCTGAAGCCGCTGAAAGGCCAGATTGATGATCTCATCGAGGAGGTCCGCAAACGCGCCGATTTGAAGGAACGCACACTTGTCACGACGCTGACCAAACGCACGGCGGAGGAACTGACGGATTACCTGCGCGACATCGGCGTGAACGTCCGCTATCTCCACAGCGAGATTGACGCCATCGAGCGTGTGGAAATTCTGCGCTCGCTGCGCAAGGGCGAATTCGACGTGCTGGTCGGCATCAATCTGCTGCGCGAAGGCCTGGATTTGCCGGAAGTGTCGCTCGTGGCGATTCTGGACGCCGACAAGGAGGGTTTTCTGCGCAGCGAGACGAGTTTGATCCAGACCGCCGGCCGCGCCGCGCGACATTTGAACGGCGAGGTGATTCTTTACGCCGACGTGATGACCGACAGCATCAAGAAATTTCTCGCCGTCACGGAACATCGCCGCAAGCGGCAGTTGGAATACAACCGCGAGCACCACATCACGCCGCGCAGCGTGAGCCGCGCCGTCGAGGAAAGCCTTGCCGTTTATGAATCCACGCGCGAAGAAGCGGCGGGTGTTTTGAAAGACGCGAAGCTGGACGTGGATTTGACGGAAACGATCGGTGAGCTGGAGACAGAAATGCTGAAAGCCGCCGAAGATTTAAAGTTTGAAAAGGCGGCCCTGCTTCGCGACCAGATCAAGGAACTCAAGCGCATGATGGACGGTGTCGAGCCGGAGACCGGAACGAAGCCCGCCAGCTATCGAAAGGAGGCCGGTCGGCGTTCGCGAAAGTGAGTTGGACGGCTTTCAAGCGTCCTTGACAGGCGTAAATGGCGTGGGAGATTGAACCAGTCCTTATGTTTGCGGTCAGCGATCCAAACCTGATCATTGGTGGATTTGCCGTAGGCGGCCTGGCGCTTGCCGGCTTATGGCGGTTTATTGTTTGGATTCGTGATGCTCCGGCAAGCCCGGATCCATGGGACGCCGAGGTTGAGCAAAAACTGTCGGAACCGGAGACGCAGGAAGTTTGCCCGTATTGCTCCACTCCGCAACCGTCGGGCGCATGGTTCTGCGGTCATTGCGGCAGAGCCGTCGGTCCCTACAACAACCTGATGCCCTACTTGCAGGTTTTTTCCGAAGGTGAAGTTTTCCGGAACGGCACCAGCGGTCGGTTTCGAAACCGGCCGCTGATTCTGTTCGGCTATTTCCTGATCACCTTGGGAACCTTTTCATTCCTGGCGCCGATTTACTGGTTCTCGCTTTTGCTGAACTGGAAACGTCCGTCCGCCGCACCGGAACCCGCCGAAGAACAGAACGTCCAGCAATAATTATTCTGTTATGCCGGATTTTCGCCCCTGATGGCATTTGATTCAGGAAAGGTGACTGGCGCGTGGGATGCCGTGAAAACGTTTCTTGTTTTTGGGGTCGGGCTGGCGCATTTTGGAGACGCCAATTTTGAGCACAAAATATGCAGCCAGGAACCAGACGACTTCTTCGCTTTCTGAAAAGCTGGATCATCAGCACCCTTGCGGTGTTGGTGGCGGCCATCATTCTTGGGGGGCACATCGCCTACCAGACTCCGACCGATTTGATCGTCGCGTCCCTGTTGCTAGGCATTCTCAACGCCTTCGTTCGGCCGATTCTGATGTTGCTGGCGCTGCCGCTGCTGATTTTCACGCTGGGCCTGTTCACGCTCGTCATCAACGCGCTGCTGCTTTATTTCGTCGGGGTTTTGATGGGGCCGCACTTTCACGTGGACAGCTTCGGCTTTGCCTTCCTGGGCGCGCTCATCATCAGCATTGTGTCCATGGCGCTGAATGTCCTGACGGGGGGTGCGCGAGTCACAGTCCAGCATCGCCGCCCTCCGCCGCCAAAAAATTCCAGGGATGACGATGACGACAAGCCGGTGATCGACGTTTGAGCCTCCTGCTCACGCCACTTGGTAGGCGGCGCGCAAGGTTTTGATTTCCCGCAAATTAAAATCGCGTTCGAAGTCCGTGACGATTTCCGCGAGTTCCGGCGGGGTTTCAATTTTTTGAAATTCCTTGTTTGCGGCGAAAATTTCCGTCATCTGCCGGAAATAATCAATGTCGTCCGTCCGCAGATAAACCGCGCCGCCCGGGGCGAGCGCAGTGCGAGCGAGCGCGGGAAAGTTTCCGCCTACGAGCCGGTGTTTGCGGTGTTTTTTTTTTGGCCACGGATCGGGAAAATAAATGTGCAGAGCCGCGGCGGAATGCGACGGGAGGAGGTGTTGCAAAAAATATGATGACTCGATGCGCACGCCGCGCAAATTCATCAGCTCGGCGCGGCGACCTTTGCGGTCCAGTTTTTTGATGCGACCAAGGAGGCGTTCGACCCCGATGAAGTTTTTTCGCGGGCATCGGCGGGCGTATTCAACAAGGAAGGAGGCATCACCACAGCCGAGTTCGACGTCCAATGACTGTGATTGAGGAAACAAATTCGCCAAGTCGAGCGGCTTGACGATGGAACACAACTGGATGATCAGAGTATCCTGATTGTTCTCATGAATTCTCAAATCGCAAGTCGCTAATCAGTGGTTGAAACTTAAAAGATGGTCGGGGCGGTGAGATTCGAACTCACGACCTCTTGTACCCGAAACAAGCGCGCTACCAGGCTACGCTACGCCCCGACACAGTGTTTATCGCTATTTTGTCAGCTTTTTCGCATTCCCGTTTGACAATCTGATACTGCCGCCGTGAATGCGAACGACGACCCTTCTGGACCGGACTTGGTCTGGCAAAAAACGCCTTTCACAAACCTGATTCGTTACAAGCCGTCGCAGGTTTATTTTGCCCGATTTCGCGTGAAGGGCAAGCTCATTCGTCGCAGTCTTAAAACCACGGTCCTTTCCGTCGCCAAACTCCGCCTGGCCGACCTTGAAAAGGTCGAGCAACAGAAAGCCCAAAAGCCTCAACAACGTCGCCGGCGGCAAAATGACTTTCGGGGACGCGCTGGCGGTTTTCCAAACCAGAGTGGCTAGCAATCTCGCCCTCAAACCCCGCACCAAGGAGTATTGCGCCTATCGCATCTCCGCCCTCCTCAAATCGTGGCCTGGCCCAAAAGGACGTGAGCCGGGTCACCACAACGCTGAATGCCTCGAATGGAGCGTCAAGAACGCCGCCAAGAATAGCTTATCCTCCCACAACTACACCGTCAGCATTCTCCGACGCATCTTCGCCGTTGCGATGGAATCCGGTGTCCGCTATGACAATCCCGCCGCTGCCGCCCAGCGCGTCAGACAGCGCACGCGGAAGCGGATCGAGTTGCCGGAGTATGGACAATTTGAACAGCTCGTTGCCGAGGTGAGACGTTCCGGCAGCGGCTACTCCAAGCCCGCCGCCGAACTGGTGCAGTTTCTCGCGTTTGGCGGATTGAGAATCGGCGAGTCCAGATTCGTCACTTGGGGCGACTGCGATTTCAAGCGCGGCGAGATCATCGTCAGGGGACATCCCGAAACCGGCAGAAAAAACAGTGAGTTTCGACGCGTGTCGATGATTCCCGATATGCGGAATCTTCTCGAAATCATGAGAGGCGGGCGGCCGGATGAAAAACCCGAAACACCCGTCATGCGCGTTTGGGAATGCCAGAAGTCCATTGACCGTGCCTCGAAACTTTTGGGCATCAAACGAATCACCCACCATGATTTGCGGCATTTGTTTGCCACCCGCTGCATTGAATCGGGCGTGGACATCCCCACCGTCTCTCGCTGGCTGGGCCACAAGGGACGGCGGCGCGCTCGCAATGAAGACCTACGGGCATTTGCGGAACGAACACAGCCAGCAGATGGCTCAAAAGGTGAGGCTTTCAAATCAGGAAGCGGCAGGAAAGATCGCCCAAGGGTGAGAAACCGAATCGGGCCATTTGTTGCAAAAATTGCAACAAGTCGACTGACAGGAAATTCTCGAAGACCGGCCGGTCATTTTGTGGAATTGCGCACAATGGTCGAATGATTCTGGATTTCTGGATGGTTGCTCAATCCGCCTTGTTGAAATGCTTCTCACCCCCCCACACGGAGGATTTCGTCGAACGCCGGGACTTCGCCAAAGAACATGTCTTCGCGCATCTTTTGATAATCCTGCTTCCACGCCGGCAATTGTTCCGTCAGGGGAACCAGATGCAATAACCCCGGACGTAAAGTTTCCTGGGCCGCTTTGCTTTTGCGAAAGAACACGGAATGATGCGCCGCCAAGCTCGCCCTCCTGCTCGTTTTATCTCGCCATCGAACATCCAAAATTATATCAACACCGCCGAACCGAAACTTGAGTCCAAAACAACCTGCTTACTCAAACCCTTCGGTGTCTTTTATCCGTGAGTCAACGGGTTATGTTGGGGTTATGCACATGACAGACAATCAGGGCGGGGTGCGTCACTCCGTGTGCGCCGCCTTCGGTTTGCGTTGCGTCGGCTGGCAGGGGACTGCCCGCCCCAGTTTTGTTTCATTGTCTGTCATGTGCATAATCCCACATTATGTTCACTGAAACTTCAATATCAGAAAGATTTGGGGCAAATTGGGATTCACGCTGTTGGTGACGGCGTAGTTTCCGTTCCCGTCGGTCTGGTTGGTGGCGATGCGCGTCCAGTTGGTCAGCGGTAACGACAGATTGGTCGAGGATAAAATGTAGTAGGTCCATGCGTCGGGCGCGTTCGTGCCGCTGAATACCACGTTGCTGCCTGCGATGCGGACTGTGCCAATGGCCGGCGGTGGGGACAATGGAACAACGCTGATGACGCCGCTGCCGCTCAATGTTGATGTCTTCCATGCCAGATTTGATCCTAATGGTGGCAAGACAAAATCAGTGAAGGCACCGGAATAAACTCCGGCGTTGAACACTTTGAAACTGTCGCCGCTGGTCAAAGTTCCAATGCCCAGGTCGGTCACATTCAACGTGCCGCCTTCAATCAGCGTGCCGGAAATCTTCACGGCGTCGTTCGTCAGCGGCAAGTGCTGGACCTGGACGAAAGTCGTGCTGCCGCTGGCGAGCGTGAGGTTGTTGCTGACGGTCAGTGTGCCGAGCGGAGTTCCCGGTGCGAGCGCGCCGCTGTTTTGAACGGTGACCGCCCCGGAGATAATTCCTGTGCCGCCGAGCGTGCCGCCGCCGGCGACAGTCACACTGCCGGAACCGGTGGCGCTGCCATTTGTGTTGTTGACCAGCAAGATGCCGCTGCTGACGGTTGTGCCGCCGCTGTAGGAATTGGTGCCGCTGAGGGTCAGGGTTCCCGTGCCGACTTTGACGAGCGAAGTGACGCCTGAATTTCCGATGTAGCCCGCAAAGGTGTTCGTCGTGTTTTTTGCCCCGATACGCCAAGTGGGATTGGTTGATGCGCCGTTCCCCGCGCCGATGAACGCGCCGCTGGCACCGCCGAGTTCGCCAATGTCGGTCATCTGACCGCTGGCGTTTATATTATCAAGCGTCACGCCGCTGTTCAGATAAATGGCCGCGTTCGCATAGCCGTAAGCATTGTTGATGCGAAAGTCGCCCGTGCCGCTGCGGGGACTGACATTGATCTGGCCGGTAAACGCCGACCAATCCCCGCTGATCAAACCGCGAACGTAATCCACGCTGACGTTCAACGTGCCGCCACCGGTCAGCTTTCCGCTCAAGCCGCTTCCGGCGATGCGCGCGGGGCAGAGCAAGGTGCCGCTCTGACCTGTTGGCACAATCAAGTCATTCGTTACCGAACCCCAATAAGTGCCGTTGTTTCCTCCATAACCGTTGAGTTGCGCCGTGCCGCCCATCAAAGTGATCGGGCCGGTGCCCCAGGCCGCGTAATTTGGCGAACTACTGCCAACGATGATGGAACCGTTGCTGATGATGGTGCCGCCGGAATAATAATTGGTATTGTTCAAGGTCAGTGAACCGGAGCCGGTTTTAACGAGGCTCGCGCTGCCGGAAATTCCCGAACTGCCGCTTACCGTATAGTTGATGGTGGAATTGGTGAACGTGACGGAACCGGGAAGCACGGCGCTGCCGACGACCACGCTGGCGCTGGCGCCTGAATTGTTGAAGAGAACGTTGTCCCCGTCGGCATAAGCCGTGGGAGTGATTCCATTTAACCAGTTGGTGGTCGTGGCATCCCATGCAGAACTGGTCGAACCCGTCCAGACCAAGCCGGGAATCACGACGCTGCTGGGCGTTGCGCTGGCCTCGGGAGAATTCTGGCTCGTGCCACCAGGACCAACTGCCGTGACGATGTAATAATAAGCCGTGCCGTTGACCAGGTTGGTGTCGGTGTAACTGGTGCCCGTGATTCCCGTGACCAGCGCGGTCTCGCCGCCGCTGCTCAATCCGCGTTTGATGGTATAGCTGGTCGCGCTGGCGGAGGCGGACCAATTCAACAAAATCTGCGCGTTGCCCGCTGTGGCGCCGAGGCTGGCCGGTGCTGGCGGTGGCGTGCTGACGATGGCGGATGCGCCCGAAACGCCGCCGGCATTCATGGCGACAACCTCATAAGAATACAGCGTGTTGGTGGTCAGGCTGCCGTCCGTGTAGGTGGTGGTCGTGATGCTCTGAACATAATTGCCGGGGAAACTAAATGGCCCGTTGGTGTTGTTGGCACGATAAAGAATATAACCCACCGCGCCGCTCACTGGCGACCAAGTGATTGTCGCCGTCTGGCTGCTGCTCGTAATGTTGTCGCTGATCTGCATGTTCGCCGGCGGCGTTGCCGGCGGCGGCGGCACCGGTTTGCCGGTGACGTTGGAGGAATTGCCGCTCGTGCCAGAAGCACTTGTCGCGGTGACGTAATAGCTATAAGTGCAGCCCAGGGTTCCCGAGGCGTCCGTGTAAGCCGGACTCGTTGTCGTGTTGCTCAAAATATCGTAGCGAATGACATATCCAAGTTTGTTGACGACGGTGCCGCGATAGACGGTGTAATAATTCGCGCCGGGCACGGAGTTCCAGGTGAACGTCACCGCGTTGTTCGTGCTCGTCACCATCAGGCCCGTGGGCGTCACGGGAACGGCGGAAGAAACCGCGGCCGATGGTGTCACGGCGGCGCCTTCGGGCGAATTGCCACTGGTGTTCACCGGATTCACCGATTGCACGACGTAATAATAGGTCGTGTTGTTGGCCGCCGTGTTGTCCACAAAAGTTGCATTTGCAGGACCGCTGCCACAAACCGGACCCAGCACGCCATTGGTGATGGAAACGTAGCCGCTGCCGGAAGTGGTCGAGCGCAGGATATTATAACTCGTGGCCCCGGCAACTGTTGGCCAGCTTAACAGAACGGAATTGTTGCCCGCATAAGTCGTCACGCTCGACGGCGCGGGCGGCACATAACCGGTCAATTCCAGCCGGATGTAGTCATACATGAAGTGGTGGGTGAAGCCGGAGCCGCCGGCCTGACGAAAACTGAAGTTGATGGTGTTGGTGCCAGCGTGGAGCAGGCTGCCCGTAAATGTTAGCCGCTCGTCGGAATATCCCCCGTGATTTTCCTCGCGGATGTTGGAGTCGCTGATGTCGTTGATGGGAAACCATCCGGTTGTGGGAGGCTGGTCTGCGGCGTGCCGGTGGCGTTGCCGCCGCTCAAAAGGGTTCCATTGACCGTCACATAAATCGGGCTGTTGTCGTCCGAAGCGACGCCCATCAGCACGGACGCCGTGGCGCCGCTGGCCGGGGCTGAAACAAGATTGAAAGTGACGGTGGAGCTTGAACCGATGCTGTTGCCTGAAGGATCAGGATAAACCGACTGGACGTAATTCCAGTCCGTGTTCCAGCGGTTTTGACCGACGACGTAGTTCAGCCCATTTGGAAAGTCGTAGGGAAATTCCATGAACTTGTTCCAGATCGGACTGGGCATGGTCGGGCTTGGCCCAACGTCGCCGACCCAATAATCGTCTCCGTGACGGAACTTGTCGCCTTTGCGGTCCGGATAACCGATTTCAAAAACCGTCGGGCCGACCCGCGTCGGCGTCCATGTTTCAGCGCCCAGATTGTTTGTCGTCCCGCCGGTCACCACCACCGTGAACGGCGCGGCTGGCAGATTGTAGATGATGCCCGGATTGCCACCGGTTTGATTTTGCGACATGAACTCCCCCTCCGCGCCGGGACCGAAGGCATACAACGTGTAGTTGTTGCCGGCGATGACGTTGGAAATGACAAAGTTGCCGTTGGCGTCGCTCCGGGTCCAGAACTGGTAAGGCTTTTCCCACAACTGGAAGTCATAGACATTGTTGATGGTGACCGCCGGCTGCTGGACAACGCCCACCCACAAATTGGATGCCGAGGCGTTCGGATTAAAGGCGTCATTGATGACAATCTGGCCGGTGACCGTGCCGCGCTGCGACGCCGGGGCGTAATTGGCGTTGTTCATCCAGCCATACGGCCAGGCCGTCGCCTCCGCCGTCGCCTGCGCCTGCGCGTCCGCATACAGCGCCTGCGACGTCTGCACGGGATCGGTCAGCGTGTTCGTGACGTTGTTGATGTAAATGAAATACGGGCCGGAGACGCGCGTCCAGGTTTCGCCGGCGGCAAACCCGCTGTCATTGCCAAAATAATAATGCCCGCCGTTGATCATGTTGACCATCGGCGCGTCGTTCAACTCGGGTTTCAGCGGGCCGCCGTTGTAAAATTCTGAACTGGCCACGACGTGCCAGATGCCTAGGTTTTGACCGGTCAGGCCGATGGCCGGGTCGCTGACGCTGCTCCACCCCCAGACCCGTTCCACGCCAAAATCCGCGCTCCATTTGTATTTGTCCTCGTAGGTTCCCTGCAACACGCCGGAGGTGATCAGTGAATTTTCCTGCGGCGAATAATCCGCCACCGCATAGGTGGCGTTCAATCCCTCCTCGCGTTGAACCTGGTCGTTCACGCTCATCCAGTTGAAGTAGGGCGCGATGTAAATGTTGTCGCGCTCCTCGCCCGTGCCCATCGCGGCATCCTGCGTGCGATGGCTCCAGATGGGCGTGACATAAAATCCCGGCGAACCGCGCAGCATGGAATAATGGATGTCCACCACGCCGTTCGAGGCCGAGTCGCACAATAAATCAATTTCCGCATAGCTGCCGGTGCTGGCCACGACCGAATAAGCCCACGAGCTGCCGCCCCAGCCGCCGAATTCCCAGTAAAACTCGCCGCCGTCCTTGCCGTTAGCCAGCAGTTGCTGCGTCTGTGTTCCGCCACCGTTGTTGTAGGTGTAATTGATCTGGTTGATGGTCGCGCCGGACTTGACAATGTGAATGGAAACGATCCCATTGGCCATCGTCACGCTGCCGTCGCCGTTGTCCGTGACCGTCACGTTGGCCCCGGTGCCGGTGCCGCCGCCGGGGATGTTGGCGAGGACGGAACATCCGATCAGCAGCGATCCAAGCAGGAGAAACATTTTGAGCCGGAGTTTCATGGGCGGTTGATTTTTCATTTTTGGCGGGGAAGCTTGTTTTTGCTGGCGGCGGTGTTGGACGCAGTTACATTTTGGTTTTCTGCCGCAAATCTCACACATTCTTCCGGACTTTGACAACCCCTTTTTTGGGGGATGGCGGTGAAACCGGCCCGGCGAAGGTGGACAATCTGATTCAATTTTTATTGAACTATCCGGCGTCGTCGGCATGCCTTTTGCCGCGAAAAGGAATTTCTGGATGACCGTCCAACGAAGCTGCCCCGCTGAATCCGGCGGAGGTTTCCTGTCAGGTATTCACCTGATACGTGGTGCCTTGAATCGCGCAACGGTTCGCCATGAAGTTGATGCGGCACAGCGGCATTAAAATGACGGCGAAGGTCCACACGGACGAAACGCAGTTGCCGGTTTACGAATCAATCAAGAATCTGCCACGGCTGGGGCATACACAAATACGCGCACAGATTTCAGGCCAAGAGGGTCAAAACGTGGCGCAACCTGTCGCAGCAAGTGAAGGGGTGGAGCCTCAAGAAACCAGTGATGATGGCGGGTTTGTCTCGGTCTGGCATCGCTAGTCGCAGAAATGAAGCTGGAGCGGGTGAAGGGAATCGAACCCTCATCTCAGGCTTGGGAAGCCCGCATTCTACCACTGAACCACACCCGCCTGCGCTGTGCTCCGGCGCGGCAATCCCGCACCCAGCGGCGCATTTCTATCAGATGCGCCGTGTTCTGGCAACTGGTTTGCGTCCGGTCACTCCGCCAACTCAAGCCGGTGAATGGCCTGCCGCAATCCGTGTTCAATCTGCCTCTGCCGTTCCGCTGACACGACCTTGCCACCGCCGGTTTCGCAAACATAAAAACTGTCAATGGCCGCGCCGCGCTCGGTCACGATGCGCGCCCGGGCAACGTTCAGCGCCAGTTCGGAAAATGTCTGGGAAATCGCGTAAAGCAAACCCAGCCGGTCTTCGGTCTGGATCTCGATGAGCGTCCGCGTTTCAGAGGCTTCGTTGTCGAAATTAATCTGCGTCGGCATCCGCTCGCCGACGTAGGCCTCGTAAACCGGGCTGGCGGGGAGTTGTCGCGCGATGAGCGCCGGCAGGTCCACGCCCTCGCCAATCAGAACTTTTTCCAGCAGCACGGCAAACTTGTCGTATTGCTCGGGCGTGGCGAGATTGCCGGTGCGCCCGTCGTTCACAAAAAACGTATCGAGCGCGATGCCGTCGGTGCGCGTGAAGATCCGCGCGCCGAGAATATTCAGCCCGGAGGCGCTCAACGAGCCGGCGATCTTGCTGAACAGGCCGGCGCGGTCCCAGGTGCAGATTTTGACGACGTTGTAGCCGCGATCAGGTTCGTCCAGCCATGAGGTCACGGGCGACAGCGCGCGGTCGTCTTCGAGGATCAACCGGCGCATGAAACAGTGGACAAGCTCCAGGTCGGCCAGGATTTCCTTTGCCGGGTGAATCTGGAAATACCGCGCCGTCATTTTTGCAAAATGCACGTCCACCTCCTCCGCGGCGATGTGCCGGGGCGCCAGCTTGCGGACCTCGTCCAAAAGCATCCCGCGCTGTTTTTCGCCGGCGCGGACGAATTCCGTTCCGCCGGTGAGCAGCGCCGTCGCGCGTGAATGCAACTGCCAGAGCAGCGAGTCCTTGAAGCCGTTCCACAACTTGTCGCTGGTGCCTTGCGAATCGGCAAACGTCAGCAGCGTGAGCAGGTTGAGCGCCTCGGTGGTCTGCATCTGCTCCGCAAAATGGCGGATGACTGCCGGGTCGTCGAGGTCGCGCCGCTGCGACAGGCTGGCCATGAGCAGGTGATTTTCGATGATGACCCGCAGCAGGCGTGCCGCCGAGGCTTCCAGCCTCAACCGTTTCGCCGCGCGCATCGCCATGTCTGCGCTGACCCGCGGGTGGTCGCCTTTCTTGTGGATTTCCGATTTGCCCACGTCGTGCAGCAGCAGAGCCAGATACAACAGGCCGGGACGTTCCAGACCCTGAAACAGTGGTGCGTAATGCGCATACGGCTCGTCCTTCGCGTCCCACACCCGGTCCAGATGCTCCAGGCAGGCCAGCGTGTGTTCGTCGGCGGCGTATTGGTGGTAAAATTCGTGCTGCACCAGGCAGGTGAGCCGGCCAAATTCAGGGATGTATTTGCCGAGCAGATTCACCTCGTGCATCGCCCGCAAGACCGGAGCCACCTCGCCGCGGCGTTCCAGAATGGTCAGGAAGGTTTCGCGCACGTGCTCGTCATTCAGAAAATCGCGGTCCACCAGCGACAGCTCGCCGCGGATGAGCTGCGCGAGGTCGGGATGCAGTTTCAAGCCGCGCTGCTGCGCCTGGAGAAAAACGCGCATCAGGCGCTGCGGCTGCTCGCGGAAGATGCGGTTGGACGCCGCGCAAATCTCGCCGTTCACGAACAAAAATCCATCCACCGGCTCCACCGTTGCGGCGCGCTTGGGCAGCCACGCGCGCAGCGAAAGCCGGCTGGGTGCCGCCGGCAGCAGGGCCAGGCGCTGTTCGAGTGTGCGCGTGATGAGGAGGATGTTCCTCATGTGCGTGTAGAGGTCGCGCATGAATTTCTCGATGCGCTGGCTGGGCGAGCGGTCGGGGTAGCCGAGGCCGTGCGCGACGGCGGGCTGCAGGTTTTTTCCCAGCGCGTCCAGCGGGCGGTTGGCGTGATAGTGCAGCTCCGTCCGCGTGCGCAGCAGAAAATCGTAGGCGGCCTCGAGCTGCTTGCGTTCGGCCTCGCCGACAAATTCCCGCTGCTCCAGTTCGCGCAGCGAGCGCGTGCGGTATTTGAAAAACGCCATCCACAGCAGATTTTGGTAATCGCGCAGGCCGCCGCAGCCGTTCTTGAGGTTCGGCTCCTGCATGCAGGCGGAGTTGCCGAATTTGGCGCGCCGCGCCGACTGGTCCTCCAGCCGCAGGGCGATGTATTTGTCCTCAAAACCGTCCACGCATTTTGCCACCACCGTCTTCTGGAATTTTTTGAAGAGCGCCTCGTCGCCCGCCACCAGCCGCGCCTCGATGAGCGACGTTTTGGACTGCATGTCGGCGTTGGCGACCTTCACGCAGTCGTCAATGCTGCGGACCGAATGGCCGACCTTCAGCCCGACATCCCACAGCGGATACAGCACGCCGTCAATCAGCCGGGACAAATGCGGCAGCGGCTTGTTCGCCGCGATCTGGCCGTCGTGCAGAAACATGAAGTCAATGTCGCTGTGCGGATTCAGCTCCGCGCGGCCGTAGCCGCCGATGGCCACCAGCGCCAGCGGCGGGAATTCCTCCTGCGCCTGCGCGGAGAGGCTGCTTTTGGCCGATGTCCACAAATGCCGCAACAGCGCGTCCAGAATCGCCGCCCGGCCCAGGCAGATTTCGCGCCCGCCCGCGCCCGCGCGGTGCAGCAGCTTGAGCCGGTGCGTCTGGATCTTGAGAAATCCCTTGTAGGAGGCGAGCTTTTCGACGGCGGTGCTGTCCGCCGGCAGCGTCAAACGCTCCCTGGCGGCGGCTTCGATTTTTTTCTGCAAATCCTGCACGGGCGCATAAATTGCGGGCAAAACGGCTCCAAAGCAAGCAATGCCGCGACGCTCCTTGTTGAATTCGAGGACGATGGGCGCATCGAAATCTTTCCGTGCGCGGCGGGTTTGATACACTCTGCGCGCGATGCCAGCCCAAACCGATCCCGATGCCGCGCTGATGCTCCGCGCCCGGCGCGGCGACCGCGCGGCTTTTGCCGGGCTGGTGGACAAATACAAGCAGCCCGTGATGAACTTCATCCACCGCTCGCTGCGCGACGAGGCGGAGTCCGAGGACCTGGCGCAAAATGTTTTTCTCCAGGCCTGGAAATCGCGCGGCCGCTACCGGCAGACCGCGAAGTTTTCCACCTGGCTTTTCACCATCGCGCGGAATCTGTGCCTGAACGAAATCCGCCGCCGTTCGCGCCATCCTGCCGAGTCCATCGAGGAAGAGCACGCCGAACACGAGGACCAGCCGCACCGGCAATACGAGGACAAATCGCAGATGGCCCCGCCGGAACAACTGCTGCAAGGCGAGCTGGCGCGGAAAATCGAGGAGGCGCTCGCCGGGCTGCCGGAAAACCAGCGCGCCGCCATTTTGCTCTGCCGGCAGGACGAATTGAGCTACGAGGAAATTGCCGGGGTTTTGGACTGCTCGCTCTCCGCCACCAAATCGCTCATCCATCGCGGCCGCGAAACGCTCAAGGAAAAGCTCAAGCCGTATCTCCAGACCGGCGAGTGGACGGAATGAAATTTCCCGATTGCGCCGGACAATAACAGGGCGTAGTTTCAAACCATGCCGATGACGTTGGATCAAATCGTCGAAGAAGCGAGCCAATTGCCGCGCGAGCAGGTGGCGGAGGTTGTGGATCGCCTCACCTCTGGATTGCACGCCGATGTTGAGCCGGAAATTGAATTCGCTTGGAAACAGGAAACGCGTCGCCGTCTGGCCGAATTGGAAAGCGGCAAGGTGCAAGCCGTCCCCGGTGAAGTTGTCAGCAGCCGCATCCGCAAAATCGTCGGGCGGTGAAACCGCACGCCTTCCATCCCGAAGCGGCGGCGGAATATGCGGACACCGCAAATTACTACGCGCATGTTTCTCTCGAACTCGGCGGACGTTTTTACGACGAGATGGAGCGGCTCGTTCAAGATGTCCGCCGCAATCCGAAACGCTTCCGCCATTTTGACCCGCCTGCGCAACGGCATTTCTCAACCGTCTTTCCGTATGCGGTGGTTTACGTCGAGCAGCCAGACCGCATCTGGATTTTGGCGGTGATGCACATGAAACGGCGTCCGGGTTATTGGAAAAGCCGCGTTTAGAAAGCGCGGTCGCGAAACGCTCAAGGAAAAGCTCAAGCCGTATCTCCAGACCGGCGAGTGGGACGGATGAAGCCTGAAATCGCGCGGCGAATAATTTGGTAACAAGAAAAACAACTTTGTCTTGCCGCCGAAATGCCAGCGGCGATTCTATTCGTATGATTGATTCCGTTTCCGAAGCCGCCGGTGCCGCGGCGGATTTGAAGAAGGCGCGCCGCCGCAAAAATGTTTCCGCATCCGACCCCGTCAAACTGGACCGGCTGCCGCCGCATTCGCCGGAGGCGGAGCAGGGGGTGCTCGGCTGCGCGCTGCTCTCGCCGAACGAATGCCTGGGCGAGTGCATCGAGAAATTGAAGGACAACGGTCAGGAGGTTTTCTACGACCTGCGGCATCAGACGATTTACGAGACGCTGGCCGCGATGTTCAACACGCGCGAGGCGATTGACGTCATCACCGTCCAGCAGCGGCTCAAGGACAAGCAGCTTCTGGATCAGGTCGGCGGCATCGCTTATCTGTCGCAGCTTCAGGACGCGGTGCCGAGTGCGGCGAACCTGAGCTATTACCTCGACATCGTGAAGGAGAAGTTCCTGCTGCGGAAAATGATCCAGACCTGCACGGAGGTGGTGGGGCGGGTTTATGATTACGAGGGCGATGTGGACGCGCTGATGGACGAGGTGGAGCGCGACGTGCTGCGGATCAGCGAGTCGCGCGCGCAAAGCGATTCGCTGACGACCAAGGAGCTGGTCGGCAAGGCCATCGGGACGATCGAGAATTTTTTCAGCCGCAAGGGCGCGCTCACGGGGTTGGGAACGGGCTATGCGGACCTGGACCGGATGACGGACGGTTTGCACGGCAGCGAAATGGTCGTCATCGCGGCGCGGCCCTCGATGGGAAAAACGTCGCTGGCGATGAACATCGTGGAGAATGTCGTGCTGGAGCAAAAATTGCCGGCGGCGGTGTTCAGCCTGGAAATGAGCGCGGAGGCGCTGGTGATGCGCATGATGTGCTCGATCGCGCGGGTGAACCTGCGGAGCATCCGCGAGGGCTTCATGAGCGAGGCGGATTTTCCGAAGTTAACGAACGCGGCGGGGAGGCTGGCGAACTCGAAACTGTTCATTGACGATTCGGCGGGGCTTTCGATTTTGCAGTTGCGGGCGCGGGCGCGGCGGCTGCACCAGATGCACGGCGTGAAGCTTTTCGTGGTTGACTATTTGCAGTTGCTGCATTCTACTGCGCGGCGTTCGCAGGAAAACCGGCAGCAGGAAATCTCGGATATTTCCAGCGGCCTCAAGGCGCTGGCGAAGGAATTGAAGGTGCCGGTGCTGGTGCTTTCGCAGTTGAACCGCGAGCTGGAGCGGGACAAGAGCCGCAAGCCGCGGTTGAGCGACCTGCGCGAGTCCGGCGCGATTGAACAGGACGCCGACCTGGTGGGACTGCTGTATAAGCCGAGCGCGGGCGAGGACGACGACGGAAACATGGAAGAAGCGGACGGCATGCCGGTCAACCTGCTGATTGCGAAACAGCGCAACGGCCCGACGGGCGACGTGAACTTGACATTCTTGAAATCTTACACGCGATTTGAAAGCGCAGCCAAAGTCAGCGATGAAGACGTGCCAATGGAGCGATAGGTGATGAAATTACTTACCCGCCTTTTTGGGATATGGCTCCTGTTTGGCTGCGCGCAGCTCGCGTGGGCGCAGGACACCGGGCCGAAAGTGGAGCGCGTGGACATCAAATATGTCGGGCCCGCGTCGGTCAGCGAGCAGTTTGTCCGTGCCAACATCCGTCTCAAGGCCGGCGACATCTACCATCCGAATCTGACCGAGGACGACATCCATTCGCTTTACGGCACCGGCCAGTTCAACAACATCCGTGTTTCCGTGGATCCGCAGGACGACGGTGGCCTGGTGGTGACCTACACCGTGCAGGCGCGATTGCGGATCACGGACATCAAGATCACGGGTAACAAAGACTTGAGCAGTTCAAAGCTGAAGAAGAAAATCACGGTGAAGACCGGCGAACCGCTGGACGAGCAGAAATTGTTCACCGACGTGCAGGAGATGAAAAAGCTCTACGAGAAATACGGCTATCCCGACACGCAGGTGAAATACGTTTTTGACACGTTTGACGAGGCCGCGGGCCGCGCCTCGGTCACGTTTCAGGTTGTCGAAAGCCAGAAGATCAAGATTCTGCGGGTCGAGTTCATCGGCGCGTCGGCGTTTCCGCAGAAGGAGTTGGCCAAGCAGATCAAGACGCGGGCGCACTGGATGTTTTCGTGGCTGACGGGCAGCGGCGTGTTCAAGAAGGATGAGTTTGACGACGACAAGGACGCGCTGACGGAATATTACCGCAACCACGGCTATCTGGATTTTGACATCAAGGATGTGACGTTCGAGTATCCGTTCCCGAACATGCTGCTGCTCCGGTTTTTCGTTTATGAAGGAAAACAATACAAGATGGGGGCGGTCACGTTCAGCGGCACGACCTTGCTGCCCACCAACGCGGTCAGCCCCGCCTTCAAACCGGGGCCGGAGCCGAAGCCCAAGGGTAGTCCGGCGGATGCCGCGTGGTTGAGAAGCAAAAAATTGAACGCGGATTTCAAGATGAAAACGGGCAGCACCTTCACGCCCGACGGTTTGAACAAGGACATGACGGCCATCGAGGATTTCTACGGCAGCCAGGGTTACATTGACGTGCAGCGCGGGCAGTCGCTGAACACCGTCCGCGTTCCGAACGTGGACACGGGGACGATGGATTTGGGATTCCACGTGGACGAGGGGCAGAAGGCCCATGTGGAACAGATCAACATCCGTGGCAACATCAAGACCAAGGACAAGGTCATCCGCCGGGAGCTGGCCATCGCGCCCGGCGAGGTCTTTGACATGGTGCGCGTGAAAACCAGCAAGCAGCGCCTCGAAGGGCTGGACTATTTTGACAAGGTGGATTTGCAGCCGGAGCCGACCGACCCGCCGATTGCCGGGCGCAAAAACCTGGACGTGAACGTGGAGGAGAAGGACACCGGCAAGTTCACGCTCGGCGCGGGCTTCAGCTCGGTGGACGCGCTCGTCGGGTTTGCCGAAATCTCGCAGGGAAATTTCGACCTGTTCCATCCGCCCTACTTCACCGGCGGCGGGCAGAAATTGCGCCTGTTCATCCAGTTGGGCACCCAGCGGCAGGACTACGAACTCTCGTTCATCGAGCCGTGGTTTTTGAATCGCAAGCTGTCGCTGGGCGTGGACCTTTACCGGCACGAGATGGATTATGAAAGCCCCAACAACATTTACAACGAGACCCGCACCGGCACGCGCTTGAGCCTGACCCGCGCCCTGGGGAGCGATTTCCTCATCGGCAGCGTCAGCTATACCGTCGAGGATGTTGGCATTGATCTGAATGGCGGGTGGCATGACGCTCAACCTCAACCGGGCGTGCCGCCGCCATTTAGTCGTGGTGGCATCACGGCACCGGGAACCCCCTATCAATCGAATGTGCCCGGGGCCATTTTTGAACAAACCGGCGACCATTTGTTTCAGCGTTTCGGTGCTTCGCTTGCCTACGACACGCGGAACAATAATAAACTGCCGAATCACGGCCAGCGGACGGAACTGGATCCTGAATTGAGCGTGGGTGACACGATTTATTACAAACTGGAGGCCAAGACCGCGTGGTATTTCCCCGGCTTGTTCAAGGGTCATGTGCTGGAGGCGGACGGACGCGCCGGTTTAGACAGCGGGCTGGGTTCCGACGACGTGCCATTTTATGACCGCGAATATCTTGGCGGACTTTACTCGCTGCGCGGCTTCAAATACCGGAACATCGCGCCGCGCGACCCTGCGTTTGGCGACAATCCGGCGATGCCCAACGAGCCGATTGGCGGCGACAGTTTCTGGTATGGTTCGCTGGAATACAGCATTCCGATTCTCGAAAAGGAAAACGGCCCCAGCGTGCGTTTTGCACTGTTCTATGACGCCGGCGCGGTGGGCGCGGGATCGTATTCCTTCTCCGGCTATTTTGACGACGACGCTGGCATCGGCTTGCGGCTGGATATTCCGCACCTCGGCCCGTTGCGGCTGGACTACGGCATTCCCATTACGCATGATCAATACAATGGCTCTTCCGGAAAGTTCCAGTTCGGCGTCGGCTACACACGACAATTTTAAGATGACGACTTGGATGAAAAAAATCCGGTTTGTGAAGCCAGTCCTCACGGGTCTCTGCGGTGCGGGCTGGCTGGGACTGTTTGCCGCCGTTGCCGTGGCACAAACGGCGGTGGTGCCGGCCGGTCTGCCGCTCTATTTTGAGACCAACCAGGGGCAGGTGGATTCCCCGGCGCAATTCATCGCGCGCGGACGCGATTCTGAATTTCTGATCTCGCCCGGCGCGGCGCAATTCGTTCTTCGCAAGACAACCGCGCCGGGCGCTTTTTCCATGCGATCGGTGCGGATGGAATTTGCGGGCGCAAACGACCGCGCCCAAATTTCCGGTGCGGAGGAGTTGTCCGGCAAAATCAACTACCTCATCGGCAATCAACCGGCGCACTGGCAGACCGGCGTGGCAACCTTTGCTCGGGTGGATGTCGGCCGGCTTTATCCCGGCGTCAATCTGACCTATTATGGCAACCAGCGGCAGCTTGAATATGATTTCACCGTCGCGCCCGGAGCGGATCCCAGCGTCATCGCCATCCGTTTTGACGGCGCGGACAATGTTTCCGTCGGTCATGCCGGCGAACTGGTTTTGAACCTGGGCGACAGTGAAATCCGCCAGCCGAAGCCGGTCATTTACCAGACAGCCAATGGCGCGCGCCGGGAAATCAGCGGCGGCTACAGAATTTTGGATGCGCACACCGCCGCGTTCACCGTTGGTGAGTATGACCACAGCCTGCCGCTGGTGATTGACCCGATTTTGAGTTATTCGACTTATTTTGGTGGAAGCGCTGATGATGGGGCTGCGGCGGTGGCTGTGGACACAAACGGTTTTATTTATGTCGTGGGCGAGACACTCTCGGCAAAACTGGCGACGGTTGGTGCGTTTCAGACGAACTTCGCTGGCGGTTCCATTAACGGCGACGCATTTGTTGCAAAATTCAGCAATAACGGTTCCAATTTGGTTTATTACACCTATCTCGGTGGCAGTCAGGATGATCTGGCTTCCGGTCTGGCCGTTGACAAAGCGGGCGATGTCTTTCTGACCGGTTACACGACTTCTCCGGATTTTCCGACAACCAATGCGCTTTATCCCAAGATTCTCGGACATGCCTATTATACTTATCATGGCTATGCTTACTACAGCGGCAACGCTTTTGTCACAGAGTTGAATTCCAGCGGATCGAACTTGGTTTATTCGACCTACCTTGGCGGCAGCGGCACTGTTGGAATTGCAGGCACCGGAGATGAAGGCTTAGGCATCGCGCTGGATTCGGCGGGTGATGCGTATGTCACCGGTTACACCAGTTCCACCAATTTTCCTGCCGTCCATCCGCTGGCTTACAAACTCGCGGGCACGACCAATGTCTTGTTGAACCGGCTGGCAGGATTCTTTAACGGATTTTTGACCAAGATCGGGCCGGGTGGCACGAATTTGTTGTATTCAACCTACTTCGGCGGCACCAACGTGGATGCGGCCGAGGGCATTGCCGTGGATGGTTCCGGTGCCGTTTATCTGACCGGTTTCACCGACTCGACCAATTTCCCGACGACCAACGCGTGGCAGGGTGTTTTGGGCGGCATCACCAACGTGACCCTCAGCTACAATGTTTTCGTTGCAAAATTCGCGCAGCCCTCCGCCACGAACCTTGCGCTGGTTTATTCCACTTATCTGGGCGGGATGGACGATGACCTCGGCTACGCTGTCGCGGCGGATTCCGCGGGCAATGCCTACGTGACCGGCGGGGCGATTTCGCCGAATTTTCCGGACACCACAACGAATGTCCCCGGCTTGTTCAGCGGGGTGACCAACAATTTAAGCGGCTCGATTCTCACGACCAACGCCTTTCTGGTGAAGCTCGGACCGACAGGAACCAACATCGTTTACGCCGTGGTTTTCGGCGGGCTTGCCGGTGATGTCGGCTACGGCGTGGCGGTGGATCCGGCGGGTGAGGCATTTGTCGTCGGAGCCGCCACCTCGACCGATTTCCCGACGACAAACACGGCAACCTATCTGGCCGGGACCAATTCCGGTGGCAACGACGTTTTTGTCACGGCATTCAACTCCGATGCCTCGGCGCTGCTCTATTCGGTCTGTCTCGGCGGTGCGAACGACGATTTCGGCTACGGTCTGGCGCTGGATCCGGCCGGCGATGCCTACGTGGTCGGCCAGACGCTCTCGTCCAATTTTCCGACGAACAACGCGCTGCACGCCGCGCTCAACGGGACCAGCGACGCCTTCCTCGCCAAAATCCTGCTGCTGGAAGTCCCGCCGGCATTGACCATTGTTTCAGGTCCGGGCAAGACGAACGTGACTCTGACCCAGCCGGCCTATCTGCCCGAATACCGCCTTGAATCCAACACCAACCTGCTGTCCACCAACAGCTGGACGCTGGTGACGCTGCCGCCGCCGCCCGTTCTCACCAACGGGCTGCAGATCATCACGCTGCCCCTGACCAGCGGCGATTTGTTTTTCCGGCTGCAAAGATTTTGACGCCGCGCGCGAGTTTTGATTTGGCTTGGCGGGCAAATTCTGCTTTCATTTTCTGATGAAGCGTATTTTACGAACCATGTTTCCGGCGGTCCTGCTGCTGACTTTTTTGAGCGGCTCCGCCCTCGCGCAAACCAAGATCGCCACCGTGGACGTGGGGAAGCTTTTCGATAATTACTGGAAGACCAAGCAGGCCCAGGTGGCCATTCAGGACAACGTCGCCCAGCTCGACAAGGACGACAAGAGCATGAAGGATGATTTGAAGAAGGCCAGCGACGAGTATCAGCAGCTCCTGACGCAGGCGAATGATCAGACCATTTCCGCCGACGAGCGCGACCGGCGCAAACAGGCCGCCGCCGACAAATTAAAGCAGCTGGATGAGCGTCGTTCGGCCATTGACCAGTATGAGCGTCAGGCGCAGGCCACGCTGAAGGAGAAGCACCAGCGGATGAGTGAAAAGATCATGGCCGACATCCAGGAGCACGTCAATGCCGCCGCCAAGGCCGGCGGTTACACCGTCGTTCTCAACACCGCCGCCCAGGGCATCAACCTCGGCTCGGCCAGCATCAGCGTGCCTTCCGCCGTCATTTACAGCGCCAGCGAGATTGATTTGACCGCGACCGTGCTTCAGCAACTCAACGCCGGTGCGCCGATTGACATGACGCCCACCGGTTCGGCACCGGCGATTTTGCCCGTGCCATCGCTGTCGAACACCAACGCTCCGTAGCGGTTTCAAAGGCGCGAGCCACAACTGGAAAAATCACGCTTGCCTTGAAGCGTGGAATGACATAGATTCCACGCTCTTTTGCAATTGAATTGAATTTATGCGACGTCCCAAAGGCATCAAAACGAATAAATCCGCATCCAAGCGGTTTAAGATCACCGCCACCGGCAAGGTCCTGCGCCATCGCGCCGGCCGCCGCCATCTGGCTCAATCCAAAAACGCCAAACGCCTCCGCCGTCTCGGCAAGGTCGCCGTGGTGGACAAGACGGATGTCTACCGCATCACGCAAAGCCTGCCCTTCAGCCATCGCGGTTGATTGCCACAAAATCCAACGCTCTAAAATCTTATGCGAGTCACCAATTCCCCAGCTTCCCGCAAACGCCGCGGGAGAATGCTCACCGCCGCCAAGGGCTACCGCCTCAAGCGCTCCAAACTTTATCGCTACGCCTCCGATGCCGTGGATCACGGCCGGGTTTATGCCTACCGCGACCGCCGCACCAAGAAGCGCAATTACCGCTATCTCTGGCAGATCCGCATCAATGCGGCCGCCCGCGCCGCCGGCATCACCTACAGCCGGTTCATGGAAGGCTTGAAAGCCGCCAAATGCGCGCTCGACCGCAAGGTCGTCGCCGACCTCGCCGCCACCGACGCCGCCGCGTTTGCCGAACTGGTGACGCTCGCCAAAACCGCGCTGAAAGCCAAGCCCGGTGCCACACTGGCCAAGGCCTGAAAATTTCAAACCTTCAGCTTTAATTTGAAGTTCAACTGACGGGCGGCCGGCAACGGTCCGCCCGTTTTTCTTTTCTTCCGTCCGCCATCGTTTATCCTCCATCCATATTTTATGGGACTCCTGAATGACATAGAGCCGCTGAAACAGGCCGCGCTGACCGAGTTGAAAAATGCGTCCGACCTCGCCGCGCTGGAACAAATCAAGGGCGCGTGGACCGGCCCGAACGGCAAGTTCACCGCGCTGATGAAACAGCTCGGCACGCTCTCGAAAGAGGAAAAGCCCGCCGCCGGCAAACTCATCAACGCCGCCAAGGTGGAACTCGAAGCTGCGCTCGCCGCGCGCCGCGAAGAATTGGAACTCAAAGCCGCGCTGCCGAAAGAGCCGACGGATTTCACGCTGCCCGGACGCCGCCGCGCGCTCGGCAAATTGCATCCGCTCACGCAGGTGACGGACGACATTGTTCGTGCATTTAGAAAAATTGGCTTTGCCGTCGCGGACGGCCCGGAAATCGAGGACGAGTATCATTGTTTCGACGCGCTGAACACGCCGGCAGATCACCCGGCGCGCGATTCGCAGGACACATTTTATTTAGTGGGACAGGCTTCCAGCCTGTCAGAAAACAAATCGGAGACAGGCAAGATGCCTGTCCCACAATTTTTGCTCCGCACGCACACCTCGTCCGTCCAAATCCGCGTGATGGAAAAACAAGCGCCGCCCGTGCGCATTATCGTGCCAGGCCGCGTCTATCGCCGCGATAACGCCGATGCCACGCACAATCCCACGTTCCACCAGATCGAGGGGCTTTACGTGGACCAGAACGTCACCGTGGGCGACCTCAAGGGCACGGTGGAATTCGTCTTCCGCGAACTCATGGGCGACGACGTGAAGATCCGTTTCCGACCGCATTATTTCAGCTACACCGAGCCGAGCTACGAGATTGATTTCACCAACGCGATGGTCAAGAAAATGGGCAAGGACTGGCTGGAGATCGCCGGCTGCGGCATGGTGCATCCGCAGGTGTTCGAGACCGTCGGCTACGATCCCGAAGTGTGGACCGGCTGGGCGTTCGGCTTCGGCATCGAACGCATCGCCATGCTCCGCTACGGCATCAACGACATCCGCCTCTTTTACGAAAACGACGTGCGGTTCTTGAAACAATTTTAATCCGACATCTGTGTCCATCTGTGGCTAAAACCATTCCGGCAAATGAAAGTAACTCTCAACTGGCTCAAACAATACGTTGATTTCAACTGGTCGCCCGAGGAGTTGACCGAGCGGCTCACTATGCTCGGCCTCGAAGTCGAGGGCGTGCAGAAGATCGCCGCCGCGTTCGACGGCATCGTCGTGGCGCAGGTCGTCACGCGCGACAAGCACCCCAACGCCGACAAACTCTCCGTCTGCCGCGTCAACGACGGCACGGGCGAACGGCAGATCGTCTGCGGCGCGCAGAATTTCAAGGCCGGCGACAAAGTGCCGCTCATCCTGCCCGGCGCGTCGCTGCCGTTGAAGGCCGGCGACAAGGAACCGTTCACCATCAAGGTCGGCAAAATCCGCGGCGTGGAATCGCACGGCATGATGTGCTCGCATGAAGAATTGCTCATTGATCCCGAAGCGATCGGCCACAAAAAGGAAGATGGTCTGCTCATTTTGCGCGAAGACGCGAAGGTCGGTCAGCCGTTTGGCGAATATCTCGGCCGCAGCGGCGGCGACGTGGTCTATGATTTGGAAGTCACGCCGAACCGGCCGGATTTGAACAGCGTCATCGGCATCGCGCGTGAAATCGCGGCGGTCACCGGGAATGCATTGAAAGTTCCAGAAATCAAACTCGTTTCCATCGGCGGAAAAACGACTGACTTGGTTTCGGTAAAAATTGAAGACTCGGAGCTTTGTCCGCGTTACACCGCGCGCGTCATCAAAGGCGTGAAAATCGGGCCAAGCCCCGACTGGCTGCGCTCGGCGCTGGAAAAAGTCGGCATCCGCAGCATCAGCATCGTCGTGGACGTGACGAATTACGTCATGCTGGAAATCGGCCAGCCGCTCCACGCGTTTGATTATCATTTGATCTCTCGTGGCAGCGGACGTGAGTCCGCTCAAATCAAATCAGAGCCGACTGACGTCGGCTACCACATTCCAACGATCGTCGTCCGTCGCGCCGCCGCCTGGGAAAAATTCAAGACGCTCGACAATCAGGAGCGCACGCTCACGAGCGAAATGCTTTTGATCGCGGACGAAACCAAAGGCATCGCCCTTGCCGGCGTCATGGGCGGCGCGAACACGGAGATCAACAACTCGACCGTGGACGTGCTCATCGAGAGCGCGTATTTCAAGCCGACGAACATCCGCCGCACGAGCAAGCTGCTGGGCCTGCGCACCGACGCCAGCTACCGCTACGAGCGCGGTGCGGACGTGAATATTTGCGACTGGGCGAGCCGGCGCGCGGCGCAGTTGATTTTGGAAACCGCCGGTGGCCGGCTGGCCGAAGGCGTGGTGGACGTTTATCCGAAGCCCGCCGAGCCGAAGCAGATCACCCTGCATTTTTCAAAGTCGAAGGATTTGCTGGGCGTCGGCATTTCACATTCGGATCAGGTTTCGTTTCTCACCAAGCTGGGGCTGGCGGTGACCGAGCAGTCGCCCGGCGTCTGCACGTTCAAGATTCCGTCGTGGCGGGTGGATTTGAAGCGCGCGGTGGATTTGATCGAGGATGTCGAACGGCTTTACGGCGTGGAGAAAATCCCCGCCACGCCGCCGCGCGGCGCGATCGGCTCGAACGCCTTTGATTCAGTTTATGACCAGATTGCCGAGGCGCGCCGCATCCTCACCGGACTCGGCTTGAACGAGGCGCAGGGGCAGACGCTCATTTCCAGCGCGGAGTTCGGAATGCGGAATGCGGAATCCGTGATGTTGGCCAATCCGTTGAGCAGCGACATGGACGTGCTCCGGCCGAGTTTGCTGCCGGGATTGATTCATTCGCTGCGGCACAATGTCAGCCGGAAAAATGGCGACGTGGCGCTGTTCGAAATCGGGCGCGTGTTCAGTTTGCAAAACGGCGCGGTGAAGGAAGAACGCCGCGTGGCCGTCGCCATCACCGGCCAGCGCGCCTTGCCCTTCTGGAGCGGCGAGGAGCGCAACGCCACGTTTGACGCGTTTGACCTGAAAGGGGTGGTCGAGGAATTTCTCGAACATTTCGGTGTTCGCGGAGTGGCGTTCGCCCGGCGGGCCGAAAGCACGGCGATGTTTCTGGAATCCGCGACGGTTGCGCTGGGGGGCAAATTGCCGCTCGGCGAAATGGGCCGGCTTTCACCCGCGCTGGTGAAAAAATATGATTTGCGCGGCGCGGTTTTTCTCGCCGAGCTGAATCTGGATCAACTGCTCGCGCGGCGCAATCCGGCCCGGTCGTTCAAGCCGCTGCCGCAATTCCCGTCCATCCGCCGCGACGTGGCGATGCTGGTGCCGGAGGCGACGACGCACGAGGCGGTTTTGCAGGCCGTCAAAAAAACCAGGCCCGCGAATCTTGAGGCAGTGGAGCTGTTTGACGTGTTTCACGGCAAGCACGTGCCGGAAGGGCAGAAGAGCCTGGCTTACGCGTTCACCTACCGCTCGCCGGAAAAAACACTGACCGACGCCGAAGTGGGCGCGGTGCACGGGAAAATTGTGGAGGCGTTCAAGGCCCAGTTGAAAGCGGTCGTGCGTGAATAATGCCGCAAACATCACCCGGCTTGGCAAGGCCCGCTTCGCGTCGCCGATTCCGCACCATGTCGGCGATGACGCGCGGCTGCCGCTGAACATCATCCGGAAACCCGGCGTCCGGCCGCCGGAGGATTTTCTATTCGAGCTAGCCGGACCGCGCGCGAAACTTTTTTTTGATTCCAGAAAAACCCGGGTTGGCATCGTGACCTGCGGCGGGCTTTGTCCCGGCCTGAACACCGTCATCCGCTCCGCCTTTCTGGAACTGCACCACACTTACGGCGTGAAACAGGTGCTGGGCTTCCGCGACGGCTATCAGGGGCTTGACCCCTCGCACGGACTGGAACCGCTCCAGCTCACGGCCGATTTTGTGGACGACATTCACCAGGAAGGCGGCACGGTGCTGGGCACTTCGCGCGGTCCGGTGGACATCCGGGTCGCGGTGGATAATCTCATCAAACGCGGCGTCAGCATCCTGCTGGTCGTCGGCGGCGACGGCACGCAGCGCGGCGGCTATGAACTTTTCCGCGAGGCGCAAAGACGCGGACACGCCCTGGCAGTCGTGGGCATTCCCAAGACCGTGGACAACGATGTGCTTTACGTTTCGCGCACTTTCGGCTACCAGACCGCGGTGCAGGAAGCGGCCCGGGTCATTGTCTGCGCCCACACGGAAGTCCACAGCGTCCGGAACGGCATCGCCCTGGTCAAGCTGATGGGCCGGCATGCCGGATTCATCGCCACGGAAGCCACGGTGTCCAGCCAGGAGGTGAATTTCTGCCTGATTCCGGAAATCCCGTTCAAGCTGGAAGGCCCCGGCGGATTTCTTAACGCGCTGAAGAAGCGCACGTTGAAGCGGGCGCACGCGGTCATCGTGGTGGCGGAAGGCGCCGGGCAGGATCTGCTGGAGAACAACGGCGAGGAACGCGACGCCTCGGGAAACGTCAGGCTCAAGGACATCGGGCCGTTTCTCCGTGAAAAAATCGAGTCTTATTTCCGCGCGGAAAAGATTCCCATGGTGATGCGTTATCTGGAGCCAAGCTACATCATCCGGAGCGTCCGCGCCGATTCGGAGGATGCCATCCTGTGCGACCAATACGCCCGCAACGCCGTCCATGCCGCGATGGCCGGAAAAACCGGCCTGATGATCGGGCTGCTCCACGACCAGTTCATCCATGTGCCGGTCAGAATGCTGACAAAACGGCAGAAGCGCGTGGATCCGGACGGCCCGCTCTGGCACGCGGCGCTGGCCACCACCGGGCAGCCCGTGCGGTTTGAGTGATTTGTTCCCGCAACCCGCGTTTCCTATTCCGTCTGGATGAACGGCGGCATCGGGCAGTCCAGCGTGTCGGCGATGGCGCGCAGCAGTTCGGCCTCCGCTTCCAAAATCACGCCGTCCGCGCCGACGGTGTGGATGCAGGCTTCGAGCAGATTTTTCTTGATTTGCGGAGCGGCCTGCGCCAGCCGGTTGAGCGCGGCGTCAATCTGGTCCACGCCGCATTGGTCGCGCGGGGACAAATTCAATCCGCCATCGTCCGGCGCGCGCAAATACGGTGCGCCGGCTTCAAATGCCTTTTGGATTTCGCCGGCGTCGGCGCTGCTGACGTTTGCCAGCGCCGAAATCAAAACCGTGCAATCCGGCACCAGCGGTTTGATGGAATAATACTGCACCGTCGTGCGCGACGCCTGGCCGAATTGTGGCGCGAGGTGGTGCAGGATGATTTTTTGGAGGACAAATTCAAACAATTCAATCTTGCCGTCGCTGCCAATGAGCCATTCCAGCGTCTGCGAAAACTGGTTGAACTGCTCCGCCGTCAAATGCCGGAGCGTTCCGAGCGCGAGATTGACCATCGGCAGATGTGCGTGCGCGGCGGCCTGGGAAACATCCGGGAACAGCGCGGCGGTTTTTTTCGCAATCGCCGGATCGGCGCGCTGGGCGAGTCCGGCAAGCTGGGTGGCGCGCCCGGTTTCGTCGTTGCTCAACAGCATCGCGTAAATCAGCGCGACGGCGTCGAGCGGCTCGCGCGCGGCGGCCTTCACGCTGTCGGGCAGTGAATTTCGCATTTGCTCGGCGTATTCGAGATGCAGCGGCGTGGGTTTGCCCAGATTCGGCAGGACGGAATGCGAGCGGATGACCGGAGGTTGTGTCCCGTCACCCGATGTGAGAATGGCGCCGCCAAGCACGCCGCCGAAAATGTTCGGCATCTGCTGCCGTCTGGGTTTGGAAACTTCTTTAGACGACCGGTCGAATTCGTCGTAACGAACCGGAGGAAATTGCCCGTCAAAATTCGGATCGAAGACGCGGATGCGTTCCGGGAGCGGCGGATGAGTTTCGAGCAGGCCGATGAACGGTTCGCTGACGCCGTTGCCAAAAAACATATGCGACAACTCCTCGGCGTGCGCGTGGCTGATCCGCGAGCCGGTTTCGCCCAAGCCGCCGATTTTTTTCAGCGCCCCGGTGATGCCGCCGGGATTGCGCGTGAACTGGACGGACGAGGCATCGGCGAGAAATTCGCGCTGGCGGCTGACGGCGGCTTGGATGAGCCGCCCAAAAAAAACGCCGATGTAGCCGACAATCAGCAGCACGAGGCCGAGTATTGGCAGCGGATTTTGGCCGCGCCCGCGCCCACCGCCGCGCCCCGTTTGCAGGAGAACGCGGCCGATGATGGCCAGGCAGAGAATCCCAAAAATGATTCCCATGAGCCGGAGATTCATCCGCATGTCGCCGTTCAAAATGTGGCTGAATTCGTGGCCGATGACGCCCTGCAATTCGTCGCGCGACAGAATTTTCATGCAGCCGCGCGTGACGGTGATGGTGGCATCGCCGGGCTTGTGGCCGGCGGCGAAGGCGTTGATGCCGTCCTCCTCGTCCATGACATAGACCTGCGGCATGGGCACGCCGGAGGCGATGGCCATTTCCTCGACAACGTTCAGCAGCTTGCGCTCGTCGGGGTCGTTCGAGTTCGGGGCGATGGGCCGTCCGCCCATCATTTCGGAAACCACGCTGCCGCCCTGGGCGAGCGCCAGGGTTTTGTAGGTGCTGCCAATGAGAACGACGGCCAGCACGCCGAGGGCGACGCCGAGGAACAGTTGCGGATTCCAAAGCTCGAACTGCGGCTGCTCGCCGAAATTATGATGTTGTTGCGACTGGACGCCGGAAAAAATGACCAGCGAGGCAAAATAAACGGCAACGATGAGCGCCGCCACGGCGATGGCGAAATAGAAAACGAGGAGCCTGGTCTTTTTGCGCGCCTTATCCTGTTGCTGGAAAAAATCCATGGCGTTGCTCGTGAATTGTTAAATCGTGAATCGTTGCATCGGAATGAGCACGTTGGCCGATTTAACGATTCAACAATTCAACGGCTCACGAAAACGAAACCTTTGGCGCGTCCTTCTGCTCCGGCTTGTCCACGACGAACAGTTCCGCCGGGCCGAAGTTGAACGTGTTGGCGATGAGGTTGCTCGGAAACACTTCGCGGTCGGTGTTGTAGGTCATCACCGAGTCGTTATAAGCCTGCCGGGCGAAGGAGATTTTATTTTCCGTCGAGGTCAGCTCCTCGGTGAGCTGCATCATGTTCTGGTTCGCCTTCAAATCGGGATACGCCTCGGAAACCATCATCAGCCGGCTCAACGTGCCGCCGAGGCCGGTTTCCGCCGAGGCCAGGCTCTTCATCGCGGTGGCGTCGCCGGGGTTGGCGGCGGCGGCCTTGGACGCGGCGTAGGCGATGTTGCGCGCCGCAGTGACCGCTTCGAGCGTTTCGCGCTCGTGCTTGATGTAACCCTTCGCCGTCTCAACGAGATTCGGAATCAGGTCGTAGCGGCGCTTGAGCTGCACGTCAATCTGCGCGTAGGCGTTTTTGTAGCGGTTCCGCATCGTGACGAGCTTGTTATAGACGCCGACGATGAAACCGATGACGCCGATGACAACGACGAGCACCACAATCGCAACAATCAATCCAATGGCCATAAATTTCCTTTGGTTAAGTTTGCTTAACAGCTAAAGCAAAGCACGCCGGCGGGCAATGATAATTTGGCGCGATTTTTGTAGTCGCTCACGGTTCGACCAGCACCGGCATGCCGACCCACGCCAGCTTTAGCAAATATTCCGCGTCCCAGTTCGCCAGCCGGAAGCAGCCATGCGATTCCGTCCGCCCGATCTGCTCCGGCGCGGGCGTGCCGTGGATGCCATAACCCGGCTTGTCCAGGCCGATCCACGCCACGCCCACCGGATTGTTCGGGCCGGGAGGCAAAACCAGCTTTTGCGTCTCGCCGGATTCTGGAAAAAGTTCCGGGTCAAATGTGTAATTCGGATTTGGCGCGACCACGGCGACGTGCAGTTCGCCGACCGGCCGCTTTTCGACCTTCGCCGCGATGCTGCACGGGAAATGTGCCAGCAGATTTGTCTCCGTGTCGAACGCCTCCAGAAATTTGTCCGACAGGTGGATGACCACGAAGGCCGCCTTGTCCGCCGGGTCGGGATAATTCACGTCCGGAACTTGCAAAACGGCTCCTGCCGCGAGGTTCGTCCAGTTCACGGCCGGATTCAGTTTTTCAATCAACAGCGGATGCGAGTGGCTTTTCTCCGCGACCAGCTCCAGCTCGGTCTCGTAATCCAGCGCGGTCTGCTGCGACTTGGCCAGCCACGATTTGCCGAGCGGCTGCAGCCGCGCTAGGTCGTCCGCCGTCACGATGTAATTTGTCAAAAGCGGCGCGTCAAGCGTCAGCCGCGCGCGCGTGTCGGCGTCGAGCGTTCCGGTCTGCGGCAGATTTTCCGATTCCTGAAAAACCGAAATAGCCGCGCGCGTCTGCGAACCGAGCGCGGCATCAATCGAACCTGGCGAAATGCCGCGCCGGGCCAGCGCGATTTGCGCCTCCAAAACGTCGTGAACCGGGCGCGGAAAATCTGCCGGTGACTGGCGTGGAATTGTCAGTGGCCGGGTTTGCGGCCTGACCGCCGTCGTTGTGGTTGCCGCTGGGTGCGCGCGGGCAGTTGTTTTCGGGCGTTTGTGCTCACGCCAGAACCAGATCGCGCCAACAACAAGCACCAGCACGACCAGCCAGCCAAAGCCGCCGCGCCATTTGCGGCGAGCGCCCGGCATCCGGTATTTTGATCTGGAGCGGCGAGGCATGATGGGATTAAGCCACAGACCCGCCGCCAACCCAAGTTTGAAGTCGCGGCGGAATCAGCGCTGGTTCAGCACCGCGTCGCCGATGATTTTCGCGGCGTTGTCATAGCCGACCAGCCCGGTGTTGATGACCATGTGATAAAGCAGCGGGTCGTTGACGTCGGCGTGAAGATATTTTTTCAGGTAACGTTCTCGGCCCAAATCCTCGTGCAAACAGAATTTGCGGGCCTCGATTTTGGTCATGCCATAGGCATCGTGGGAATGCGCAATGCGGTCCTCCAGCGGGGCTACCAGACGGACATGAAGCATGTTCGGCAGCCGGGCCGTGATGACGTTGCCGCCACGTCCGATGAGGATGGCGTTGCCGAGGCTGGCTAGTTTGAGGATGGTTTCGGCCGTCTGGCGGACCACCGTTTGCGACGGCGGATAGGCCTGAAAAAGATCGGCCAGGATGTCTTCGAGATAGGAAACGCGATCCTCCGGCAGGAACCGGGCCAGGCGGGCCGGAAGATCGTGGTCTTCCAGCACTTTTTCCATGAGATTGCGGTCGAAAACCTTCCACGCGACGGCGTGTTGAGGCGAATGTTCCTGCAAATAGTGGGAGAGTTTTTCGGCGACCGCCAGCGCGCCGCAGCCGGCCTGCCTGGAAATAGTCACCGCCTGTCGGACGCCGGTCTCCGCCCCGGCTTCAGCCGTTCCGCCCGATTGGAACTGGCTGCTGACAAAGGACGCGCAATGTTCAACGCCAATGTTCGTCATAATCACCTCCGCCGTTTTCCAAGGCAAACTATGCCCCGGAAGGGCCGTTTTCAAGGGCGCATGGGATGATTTGATTGATTCTAATTAAAACAATTATTAAAACTAAACCACTGGCCGGACCAGCATTTGATGGTAAGCACGCGCGATCCGGTCCACGAGTGGCGACGGCGCGACCGGCGCGCCGTCGAACGCCGTCACCGCCACGATGCCCAGCGCGCTTTGCGTGATGAAAAGGCCGCCTGAATTCCGCAACGCCTCCGGCTTGGTGGCGCGCACGTCCGTTTTCAGTCCGAGCGTCCGGCAGATTTCGAGGACGACCGCCCGTGTGACGCCCGGTAGCGCGCCGCTCCCGGCCGGCGGGGTGCAAATGGTGTCGTCATGGACCCAGAACAAATTGCCGCCGGCGGTCTCGGCCACTTCGCCGTTTGTGTTGGGGAGCAGCGCCTCGTCCGCGCCCCGTTCCGCGGCCTCGGCGCGCGCCATGACGTGCAAAATCTTGCTCGTGGTTTTGAACGAAGCCAGCGGATCGGCGGCTGGAATCCGAAACGATGATGTGACCAGGCTCCATTTGACGGAATTGTCCGACGATGGCGCGGGATGCAAGGTCATCACGACCGTCGGACTGCCTTTGCCGTTCGGCGTGTAGCCGCGTCCGCCCGGCCCGCGCGTCAGCGTCAGGCGAAGGATGGCTTCGGGCATTTGATTCCGCCCGATGAGCTGCCCGGCGAATTTTTCCAGTTCACCCGGCGTGAACGGGCAAATGATTTTCAGAAATTCCGCGCCGCGCGCCAGCCGTTCCAGATGCTGCGCGAAGCGGAATGGCGTTCCACCGGCGACGCGCATCGTTTCAAACAATCCGTCGCCCAGCAGAAACCCGCGGTCGCTTGCGGGAACGACCGCCTGTTTCTCGGGAACAAAATTTCCATTAAGAAAAACCTGCACGCCTTTTTTTAACGCAAAGACACAAAGACGCAAAGGCGCAATGTCATGTTTTTACCTCTTCGGCTTTGCGCCTTTGCGTCTTTGCGTTGAATTATTTTGCAAAAAGATTGTCCGGTTTCGCCAAAAACCGGCATTTATAGGTGAATGCAGGCAGTGGACGACATGGCGCTATTGCGCGACTACGTGGCGAACAACTCCGAAACGGCGTTTGCGGAACTGGTTTCGCGGCGGATCGGTTTTGTCTATGCGGCGGCGCTGCGGCAGGTGCGCGACCCGCATCTGGCGGAGGAAATCACACAGGCGGTGTTCATCATTCTTGCACAAAAGGCCGGGCGGATTTCGGACAAAACCATTTTGACCGGCTGGCTTTTCCGGACGACGCGGTTTGCCGCGCTGGCGCAAATCCGCGAGCGGGCGAAGCGGTGGCGCCGCGAACTGGAGGTGCAAATGCAATCTGAATTTCAAACCCCGGCGGCTGATGAAGTCTGGAACCAAATGTCGCCGGTGCTGGACGAGGCGCTGGCGACGCTCGGCGAGAAAGACCGGCAGGCCGTGCTGCTGCGCTTCTTTGAAAACAAAAGCCTGGCGGAAGTCGGAAGCTTTCTCGGAATGGGCGAAGACCCCGCGCGCAAGCGCGTGAGCCGCGCTTTGGAGAAGTTGAGCCGTTATTTTGCCAAACGCGGCGTGAGTTCGACGGCGGCAACCATTGCGGAAAAGATTTCCGTCAATTCCATTCAAGCTGCGCCCCCGGCGCTGGCAAAAACCGTGACCGCCGTGGCGCTGGCCAAAGGCGCGGCGGCCTCGGCTTCAATCTTAACCCTCATCAAAGGAACATTGAAAATTATGGCGTGGACAAAGGCAAGAACGACGACTGTTATCGGGTTAGCCGCGTTGATTGCTGTGGGGACAGCGACAATAACCATCAAGGAATTAACGAAACATTACGCTTATCAATGGCAGGTTCAAACGGATAACATGGCCAAAGTGCTTGAAGCGGCGCCGCCAATGGTGGAAATTCGACCGACGATATTTTCTCAGCGTCGCAGCACCGTGGCAACCTATTTCCAAAACAACGGCCAAGGACGAATCCAAAATGTCAAGAGGCTGGAATTCGACACGTCAGTCGAACAAATGATTTTCGATGCTTATGATTCCAAACCGACCCGGGCCATTCTTCCCAAATTGCCACAGGAAAACTACGATTACATCGTCAGCCTTACAAAAGGTTCGTCTGAAGCACTGGCACAAGAAATAAAGCGAAAATTCGGCTTTGTGGGGAAAAAGGAATTGAGGCAAAGGAATGTTCTTTTGCTCAAACTTTCAAACCTGGAGGCTCCTGCATTCAAACCCAGCGCCAATGCGGCTGCCGGCCATGATGATGGAGACGCTCACTTCAATCGGACCATAGGCGATTTGATATGGCAGAATTCATTGGAAGATACCTTGAATTTGCCAATTATTGATGAGACCGGGCTCACGAACCAATACGATTATTCCTTTCATCGTCCGGAATTGAATCCATCTTGGAACACAAACATTAATGCCATGAGACAAGCCTTCGGAGACGCTTTGCATAAACAATTGGGGCTGGAACTTGTTCCGACCAACATGCCTATTGAAATGCTGGTGGTGGAAAAGGTGAAATAGGCTATTCGATTTGTAACGAGGCTCAAACTTCAAAATCGCTCGATGGAATTTTAGTCGGAGCCTCCTCACGTCGGCTGCTACTCAATGCCGCCAGAAAGCCGGCGGCCTTCGCCAGCGTTTCCTCGTATTCCGACTCGGGATTGGAATCCGCCACGATGCCCGCGCCAACGTTGAAATGCGCGAGGCCGTCTTGGCAGATCGCTGCGCGGATGGTGATGCTCAACTGGCTCTCGCGGTTGAAGCCGAGGAAGCCGATCGCGCCGCAGTAAGGTCCGCGCGAAACCGGCTCCAGTTCGTCAATGATTTCCATCGCGCGGTATTTCGGCGCGCCGGTGATGCTGCCGCCGGGAAAAGCTGCCGCGAACGAGGTGAAATGCGTCACGTCGTTCCGCAGGCGACCCTCGACGGTGGAAACGAGGTGCTGCACCTGCGCGAATTTTTCCAGCTTGGCGATTTCCGGTGTTTGCACGGAGCCGAATTCGCAGCCCTTGCCCAAATCATTTCGCAGCAGATCGGTGATCATCACCAGCTCGGCGAGTTCCTTCGTGCTGGTCTGGAGTTCGTAGGCGAGCTGCGCGTCGCGTGTCGGGTCGGGGTCGCGCGGGCGCGTGCCCTTGATCGGACGTGTGACGATTTGCGAACCACTCATGCGTAAAAATTGTTCCGGCGAGGACGATGCAATCTGAAAATCGCCGCAGTCGAGAAATGCCGAAAACGGAGCTGGGGAAACGGCGGTTAATTTTTGGAACAATTCCCAGCCGTCCGAATTTGCCAGAAGGTAGGGCGCGTCACTCCGTGCGCGCCGTTCGTGGGCCTGCGTTCGTCCGGCGGCGGGCAGGGGACTGCCCGCCCTACCACAAAAATCCACCGTCAGCCGCTGCGACAGGTTGACCTGGTAAATGTCGCCGGCGCGGATGTATCGCTGGGCGCGCTGAACCTTGGAAATAAATTCGTCGCGTGACAGATTTGAGATGATCTGGGCCACGGAGCCGCAGAGGCGCGGAAGCGGGGAATGTTTCTTCGCGACTCTGTGTCTCGGTGGCAATTTTCCTGAAATCAACAGGTTCCAAAATTCCATTTGCTCGTTCGCCCGCTTTTCGCTGCGCGAGCCGTCGGCGTTCAAGCCGGTTGAGACGATGAAAACTTTTCCGAGCTGATGGTCGAAGACGACCAGACTGTCATAAAAACCGGCGTGGCAGTCTGGCAATTCCAAATCGTTGACGGCGCGGCGCGGGAGTTTCGGTTCGGTGAAGTTTTTCAGGTCGTAGCCCCAGAAACCAAAGCAGCCGCCGAGCGGAAAGGGCAGGTCAATTTCGTCCAGCAGCTCATAGCGCGACATCAGGCTGCCGAGAAGATGCCACGGATTTCCGAAGTGCGGAGCGCGGAATGCGGAGTGCGGAGTTATCTCGCAACGCGAGCCGAAGGAGCGGAACGTCAGGAATGGATTTGCAGCGACAAACGAGTAGCGCGCCGAAGGTGAATCAAATTGCGACGTGCGAAGCAAAACGACATTCCGCAATCCACAACCCGCAATCCGCAATTGCCCGACGAGCGATTCGGGCGTGTGCGCGGTGGAGATTTCGTGAATCAGCGGGCGCATTTTTCGTCACGCAAACGCCTTGGGCGGGGCGGGCGGCGTGCCGACATGGCGTTCGTAGTCGCGGATGATGGCGACAACTTCCTCAACATCGTCGGTGACTTTTACTAGCTCAAGGTCGGCGGGCTTGATGAATTTGTTTTTTTGCACCAGTTCCTTTTTCATCCATTGCAGCAGGCCGGTCCAGTGGTCGCGCCCGAAGAGCACGAGCGGGAACTGCGGGATGCGCTCGGTCTGGACGAGGGTGATGATCTCAAACAATTCGTCGAGCGTGCCGAAGCCGCCGGGCATGTAAATGAAGCCGAGGCTGTATTTGGCAAAGCAGACTTTGCGCGCGAAAAAATAGTGGAAGTGAAGCGGGATGTTGGCGTAGCGGTTGCCAGTTTGCTCGCGCGGCAGCTCGATGTTGAGGCCGACGGATTTGCCGCCCGCCTGCGCCGCGCCCTTGTTGGCCGCCTCCATGATGCCGGGGCCGCCGCCGGTGACGACGGCGAGGTTGTGCCGAGCGAGTCCCTTGGCGATGGCGGTGGCGGCGCGGTAATATTTGTCGTTCGGCTTCATGCGGGCGGAGCCGAAGATGCTCACCGCCGGTCCGATTTCCGACATCGTGTGGAACGACTCCACAAATTCGGACATGATGCGGAAGATGCGCCAGGGATCCTCGCGCATGAGAAAGGTTGTGTCGCTCATGGCCGGAGCTTAATCCCGGCTGCGGGCGGAGACAAGCGCGCGGAAAACAAAACAGGCCGGGGAATCGAAATTCCCCGGCCCGTGTCGCTGGACAATTTTCAGGAGCAGCCGAGACTCTCGCCGCAATTCAGGCATTTGTAGCACGCGCCGTTGCGCACGGCGACGTGGCCGCAGTTCGGGCAGGTCGGCGCGTCCTGCTGGAAATGCGCGACGGAATCGTTCAATGATCTCACGGCGTGTCCGTCGTCGGCGTGATGGCCGTTGCCGTTTGATACTTCGAGCGCGTCGTTTTCCTCGGCGATGGGCAGTTCAGGCACCGGACGGTTTATCTTTTTTTTCAGCTCGTCAATCAGGCCGGGCATGGCGAGTTCGGGCTGGTTGCGCGTGGACGGGAGGCTTTCCCGGTAGCCGGGGATGAATTGCAGGGCCATCCATCGGAACACATAGTCCGTGATGGAGGAGGCGTTGCGGATGTCCGGGTTTTTGGTGAAGCCGCTCGGTTCAAAACGCTGGTGGGCGAATTTTTTGACGAGAGCCTCCAGCGGCACGCCGTATTGCAGCGCCATGCTGGTGAGCGTGCCGATGGCGTCCATCAAGCCGCCGATGGTCGAGCCTTCCTTGGCCATCGTGATGAACAGCTCGCCGGGCTGGTTGTTTTTGAACAGGCCGACTGTGAGGTAGCCTTCGTGTCCGGCGATGTCGAATTTGTGCGTGACCGCCGTGCGCGTGTCGGACAGCCGGCGGCGCAGCGGTTTGCCGGAATCAATCCGCAGCCGGGCGATCTCGGCTTCGAGTTCCGCGATTTTGCCCTCCAACGCGGAATTGCCCGGTGAGGTTTTGCCGCCGCCCTCATTGGTTTTTTTCGTGTTGAGCGGCTGCGAACGCTTCGAGCCGTCACGGTAGATCGCCACGCACTTGAGTCCCAGCTTCCAGGCCTGAACGTAGGTGTCGCGAATTTCCTCGACGGTGCATTCGTTCGGCATGTTGACGGTCTTGGAAATCGCGCCGCTGATGAACGGCTGCGCGGCGGACATCATCTTCAAATGCGCCAGATAATGGATGCTGCGCTTGCCGCGCGCAGGCTTGAACGCGCAGTCAAAAATCGGCAAATGCTCCGGCTTCAAACCGCTTTTCACGACCGCGCCGTTTTCCTCGACGTCTTCAATCGTGTCGAATTTTTCGATGTGGGCGATGATGTTTTTGTTTTCAGCCTCGCCATAACCGAGGCGGCGCAGCGCATCCGGCACGCCGCGGTTGACGATTTTTAACATGCCGCCGCCGGCGAGGAGTTTGTATTTCACCAGCGCGATGTCGGGTTCGATGCCCGTCGTATCGCAGTCCATCGAAAAGGCGATGGTGCCGGTCGGCGCGAGCACGGTGACCTGCGCGTTGCGGTAGCCGTGCTGCCGGCCCCTAGCGAGCGCGCCGTCCCAGGTTTTGCGCGCTTCGTCCTTCAAATAATTAAATTCCCGGCTGGGCTGGATGGTTTCGACGGCGTCGCGATGCAATTTGATAACGCCGAGCATGGAATCCACGTTGTCTTTCGCCAGCGGCGTGGAAACATGCGCGCAACGGGCGTCGCGATAGCCCGGAAACGCGCCGATATTCGCGGCGATTTCCGTGCTCTGCTCGTAAGCGTGACCGGTCATGATGGCCGTGATGGCGCCGGCCAGCGCGCGGCCTTCGTTGCTGTCGTAAGGCAGGCCGTAGCTCATGCAAAGCGAGCCGAGGTTCGCGAAGCCGAGGCCGAGCGTGCGGTAAATGTGGGAGTTTTCGGCGATGTCCTTCGTCGGATAGCTGGCGTTGTCCACCAGGATTTCCTGCGCGGTGATAAAAATGCGGACGGCGGCCTTGAACCGGTCCACTTCAAATTTGCCGTCCGCGTTTTTGAACTTCATCAGGTTTAGCGACGCGAGATTGCAGGCGGTGTTGTTGATGAAAACGTATTCGCTGCACGGGTTGGTCGAGTGAATCGGCTCGGTGCCCTTGCAGGTGTGCCATTTCTGGATCGCGCCGTCGTATTGCATCCCGGGGTCGCCACAGATCCAGGTGCCTTCGGCGATTTTGAAAAGCAGTTTCGCCGCGTCTTTCTTTTCGAGCGGCTTGTTGGTGGTGATGGCGCGTGTCCACCATTCCTTGCCGCCAATCGCGGCGGTCATGAATTCGTCGCTGGCGCGCACGGAAAGATTTTCGTTCTGATACATCACGCTGCCGTAGGCGTCGCCATTGTAGGAGCCGTCATAACCTTGTTCAATCAGCGCCCATGCCTTCTTCTCTTCCTTTTGCTTGGCGTCAATGAATTCCTCGATGTCGCCGTGCCAGTCGCGCAGCGTGTTCATCTTGGCCGCGCGGCGCGTTTTGCCGCCGGACTTCACGACGTTGGCGACCTGATCATAAACCTTCAGGAAGCTCATTGGTCCGCTGGGGCGACCGCCACCGGAAAGTTTTTCCTTGCTGGACCGCAGCGGCGAGAGATCCGTGCCGGTGCCGGAGCCGTATTTGAAGAGCATCGCCTCGCTGGATGCGAGCCGCATGATGTCCTCCATGTTGTCCTGGACGGACTGGATGAAGCACGCGCTGCCCTGGGGATATTCGTATTGCGTGGCCGCGCGCTCGGCTTCGCCGGTCTTGCGGTTGAAAAACCAGTTGCCCTTGCCGGATTTCTTGCCGATGCCGTATTGGTGGAACAGCCCAACGTTGAACCAGACCGGCGAGTTGAACGCGCCGCACTGGTTCACGCACAGCCAGCAAAGCTCCTCGTAAAAAATCTCGCCGTCGGCCTTGCTGAAATAGCCGTCCGCCACGCCCCAGTCGGCAATCGTCCGGCAGATGCGGTGGATGAGCTGGCGCACGGAAGTTTCGCGCTCGGCGGTGTGCTGCTCGCCGTAAAAATATTTCGAGACGACCACCTTCGTCGCGAGCTGCGACCAAGACTTCGGCACCTCGACGTTTTCCTGTCTGAAAATCACCTTGCCTGCGTCGTCGGTGATTTCGGCGGTGCGCTTCTCCCATTCAATCTGGTCGAATGGCTTGGTCTTCGGATCGCTGAAAATGCGCTCAATGGCCAGGGATTTTTTCCCGGCGCTTCTGCCGCCCTTTGATTCCCGCGACGCGCTGACTTTTGCGGTGCGGCGGTGGCCGGTGTGCGGAACTGGGGCTAAAATTTCCTCGCGTGCGTCAATCATGATTGTCTCCTCGTTAAAATGTTCCAACGCCAATGCTCCCCCCCGCAGTTTCAGACAAAGCGGAACCCGGTCTGGCTTAAAATATTGTTAATTAACCGCTGAAACGGACTTTTTGCCGATATTTGAATCCCCAATTAGTTGGGGAACGGGTCATATCTTGCTACCACCTGTTGTGGAATTCAAGAAAATTTTTCAAAAAAGTTACAAATGAGTTATTCCCAAACAAAATCAACGGAATCTTCGCGCCGAGATTGGCGCGGCAGCCACTTATTCGCCGCGGTGAACAAGTTTTCATTGCGATTTCTTTCCGCGAACGCGGGAATATCTTTCGTGCTGCGCCTTCCGATGGGCCTCAATCCTTCCCGCTTTTCCCGTTTGTTTTTTGTGCTCCGGCTTGAATTTCCGCACCGGCTCAATCGTCTTCGGGCGCGCCTTTGGCACCAGCACGATCGGGCAGCCTTCGAAGCCGAACGCCGTGCGCAGCTCGCCCGCCAGATGCTTTTTGTATTGGTCGGAAAACAATTCGTCGCGGTTGACGAACAGCAGAAAGGTCGGCGGCGCCTGCCGCACCTGCGTCGCGTAGAAAAATTTCAGCCGGTGGCCCATCGCGCTGATCGGCTGGCGGCGCTCGACGGCGTCGTTGATGGTGCGGTTCAAAATCGCCGTCGGGATTTTCTGCTGCAACTGCGCGGCGACATAGCGGATGGCCTCCAGCAACCGCTCCAGATGAAAGCCGGACTTGGCGGACGTGAAAATCACCGGCGCGTAATCGAGGAAAAACAGTTTCCGCTGCACCCACTCGGCGAACTCGCCGAGCGTGGTCAGTTGCTTTGCCTGGCCCTCGGTGCGCTCCTTCCGGTTGCGCCGCCCGATTTCATCCTCGCGCGCCTTGAGAACCTCCGCCTCGAACAAATCCCATTTGTTGACGACGATGATGCACGCCTTGCGGCTTTCGACGATCACGTCGGCGATCTTTTTGTCCTGCTCGGTGATGCCGGCCTCGGCGTCAATCACCAGCACCGTGATGTCGCTGCGCTCGATGGAATCCTCGGCGCGTTTCACGCTGAAATACTCGATCGAATCGTCCACGCGCCGCGTCTTCCGCATCCCGGCGGTGTCAATCAGGATGTATTTCTGCCGGATGCCGTCGGCCTCGACCTCGAACGGCACGTCAATCGCGTCGCGCGTCGTGCCGGGAATCGGCGAGACGATGACGCGCTTGGATTGCGTGAGCGCGTTGATGATGGACGACTTGCCGACGTTCGGCCGGCCGACGATGGCCAGCTTCAAAATTGCGGATTGCGGATTGCGGATTGCGGAATCAGCCGAGTCATCGCCGGCAGCTTCTTGACTTTGAACTTCGGACTTTGAACTTTGGACTGGCAACAGGGCCACCGCTGCGTTCATCAGATTCTGGATGCCTTCGCCGTGAATGGCGCTGACGGGGAAAATCTTGTCGAAGCCGAGCGCGGCAAATTCGTCCGCGCCTTTTTCCGCGCGTTCGGTGTCCACCTTGTTGACCGCCACCAGGATTGGCTTGCCGCTCTTGTGGAGATGTTGCGCCACCTCGCGGTCCAGCGGCACGACGCCTTCCTGCACATTGACGACCAGGATGATGGCGCTGGCGGCTTCAATCGCCATTTCCACCTGTTCGAGCGCGGCCTTGATGATGATGTCGTCGGATTTTTCGCGGCGCAACAGGCCGATGCCGCCGGTGTCCACCAGCGTGAAGGATTTTCCGCCCCACTCAGCCTCGGCGGTGACGCGGTCGCGCGTGACGCCCGGCTGGTCATGCACAATTGCAATCCGCTTCTTGATGATGCGGTTGAACAATGCGGACTTGCCGACATTCGGTCGTCCGACGATGGCGATGAGATTTGGCACGCTCAAAGGATAGGGAATTTTGCCGGGAACGCGAATCAAAATGAATTGTAGCAGCCGACGTGAGTCGGCTCAAATTGGAGCGAACTCACGTGCGCTGCTACAGCCGCGACATCAGGCTTTTTGCGCGGCGGACCCAGACGCGGTCGCGCTTGCGCTGGAAGGCGGGCGCGTGCTGGTCGTCGCTGACGATGTCCTTCAATTCCGCCCGCGCCAGTTCCGGCTGTTTTTTGGCGAGGTAAAGCTCGGCGAGTTGAACCTTGGCGCGCGGGTAGGAATGGTTTTGCGTGATGTGCTGCCAGTATTGAATCGCGTTGTCGGTCTCGCCGAGCGCGGTGAGCGTTTCGGCCAGCGCCATCATGGTGTGGCCGTAATCGTGTTCGGGCTTCTCGTTCATGACGCTTTCGAGGAGCGGCCGCGCCTCGGCGGGACGGTTCAGGCGGACGAGGCATTGGCCCAGATGCGCGCGGGTGTCAATGTCGGTGGCATCGCGCTGAAGCGCGGCGCGGTAGCATTGTTCGGCCTCGGCCAGTTTGCCGCGCTGGAAGTAAACGTCGCCGAGCTGGAAATGGTGATAGGCGTTGTCGAGGTGATGGATTTGCGCCTGAAGTTCCTTGATGCGTTTGCGGCTCTGCGCGCCGGGCAGCTCGAAGCCGCGCGTGACCGACGGCGCGCTGGCGCGATAGACGAAGAAGAAATACAAAATCGCCGAGATGCCCCAGCCGATCAAAATAAAAATCGCCCAAAGCCATTCCCGCCGCCGGATCGCGTCAACGAACATCCAGACCAGAAACGCGACAACTGGCCACAGCCAGATGTTGTGGATCAGGTAACCGACGTTCAGCAAATCAAAAATCAGCGAGGCGAACATGACGCACATTTTTAACGCAAAGACGCCCGCGCTGCAATCCAGCAAGCGAAAATAGAGGATGGAAGGTGGAGAATGGCAAAACCCGGCGCGCATTTTTTCCGGCGATCTTCCATTCTCCATCTTCCATCTTCGTTGCGGCAGGCGTGTCTTTGCGTTAAAAACCTCCGGCGATGATTGCCAAGAGAACCAAAGCCGACCTGCGTCGCGCCTACGAACTCATGCGCGCGCGGTTTGGACACCAGCATTGGTGGCCGGGCGAAACGCCGTTTGAAGTCTGCGTCGGCGCGATTCTGACGCAAAACACCGCGTGGTCGAACGTCGAGCGCGCCATCGCCAATCTCAAAACCGCGCGCGCGCTGGAACCGGAAAAAATGTTCGTGTTGCCGGAGGTGAAGCTGGCGGAGTTGATCCGGCCCGCCGGTTATTTCAACGTCAAGGCGCGGCGGCTGCGGTCGTTTCTGCGGGTGCTGGTTGAGCAATTTGACGGCGGTTTGAAGAGGCTTTTCGCGGGCGAAACTTCCGCCGTGCGCGAAAGGTTGCTGGCCGTCAACGGCATCGGGCCGGAGACGGCGGACAGCATGGCGCTTTATGCCGGCGGCCATTGCAGCTTTGTGATTGACGCTTACACGAAGCGGATTTTTGAAAGGCACGGATGGAAGCCGGATTCAAGTTTCAAGGTTCGGGGTTCAAAGTTGGCTCGCGGCTACGACGAGTTGAAATCGCTTTGCGAGTCGGCGCTGGATCAAAAGACCGGCGCGGCGCGGCTGGATTACTGGCGGGATTATCACGCGCAACTGGTGATGGTGGGGAAGCATTATTGCCGGACGCGCGCGCCGCGCTGCGATGAATGCCCGCTGAAGCCGCTGCTACCGCCACGTTGAATCGTCAAGGGCAGCCAGCCGATTCCGCGATTCAACGGATTAACAAACTTGTCTTTGCCGCATTTCCGGCTAATTTCTGCCATCGCCAGCATGAATCAGACGCTCATCATCGTGCCGACCGTCAATGAGCGGGAAAATCTCCCGCGCATGGCGCAAAAGCTTTTGTCGCTGCCGGTGCCGGTGGATTTGCTCGTGGTGGACGGCAATTCATCAGACGGCACGGGGAAAATCGCCGATGAGCTCGCTGCGAAACATCCGCAGATTCACGTCCTGCACGAGCAGAAAAAAAACGGGCTGGGCCGCGCCTATACCGCCGGCTTCAAATGGGCGCTGGGAAAAAATTATGAATTCATCTTCGAGATGGACTGCGATTTTTCGCACGATCCGGATGAAATTCCCAATTTTCTCAAGGCAGCTCAAAATGCCGACCTCGTTCTCGGCTCGCGCTACTCCGGCGGTGTGCGCGTCGTGAACTGGCCGCTCAAGCGGCTGTTGTTGAGCCGCTGCGCCGGCATTTACGTCTGGCTCGTCACCGGGATGCCGCTCACCGACCCGACGGGCGGCTTCAAATGTTTCCGCCGCCGGGCGCTGCAGGCCGTCAATCTCGAACAGATCCACTCGAACGGCTACAGCTTTCAGATCGAGTTGACCCACCGGCTCTGGCGCGACGGATTCAACATTGCCGAAGTGCCGATCACCTTCACCGAGCGCGTCGAAGGGCATTCCAAACTGTCGCGCGGTATTGTCGTTGAAGCGTTGTGGATGGTCTGGTGGCTGTGGCTGCAAAACGGCCTCCGCCGCCGGCCGCGCAAAAAGGCGTGAACAATTTGTCCGCCGGTGCGTCCAATCCAGAACGAAAGGATGTTCACCATGAAAACAAACCGGTTCACCACTCTGTTAATCGCAGGTTCAATCCTCTTTTCCGCCGCGGCGGCTTTTGCCGCCATGCCGCAGGCGGGAGACGCCGCGCCGTCATTTGAAGGGCGGGATCAGGACGGCAACGCCGTCAAACTCGCCGACCTGACTGGCCGGAAAATTGTGCTGTTGTATTTTTATCCCAAGGACAACACGCCCGGCTGCACCAAGGAAGCCTGCGGTTTCCGCGATCGCATGGGCGATTTGCAGACGAACAACGTCGCCGTCATCGGCGTCAGCTTCGATTCCGCCGACAGCCACAAGCAGTTCATCGCCAAGTATCATTTGAATTTTACGCTGCTTGCAGATACGGACGGAAAAATTGCAGACATTTACGGCGTGAAGATGGACGGCAAGAGCATGGACAGGCGCGTGAGCTTTCTCATCGGGCTGGACGGGAAAATTGTCCACGTCACCGATGCGGGCAATCCCGACATCCATTTCAACGAGATGAAGGACGCCATCGCCGGGCTGAAAAAGGGGTGAGCCGGAAATCATCTCTCGTCAAACAGGCTGTTCGGAATTAAATTCGCCGCGTGCAACCGTGGTTGGACAACGGCCTGATGGCCCGGGCGCGTGAGTTTCTCCGCCGGCACTGGCGGCGCGCGCTGCGCTGGCGCGAAAAGCTGGTCCTCAAGGAGGAGGCGTTTCATCTTGTGCTTGCCGGCTTCGTCGGGGTCATCGGCGGTGTGGTGAATTTGTTTTTTTACTGGGCCGTCCACCTCCTGCAGCCGGGCGATCCGGTGGAAGTCGCGGAGCGGTTTTCGGACTGGGAGCGCGTTTCGGTGACCACGCTCGGCGGGCTGGCGGCAGGACTGGTGCTGCACTGGGGATTGCGCATGGTCGGACCGCAAGGCTCGACCAATCTGCTCGAAGTCGTCGTGGCCGGCGACGGGCGGCTGCCGTTCCGCACCGAATTCGTCAAAACCATTTCCGCCATCGTGAGCATCGCCACCGGCGCGTCCATCGGGCGCGAAGGCGGCATCACGCAACTGGCGGCGACGCTCTCGTCCAAGCTCGGCCAGCTTGCGAAATGGCCGCCGTATCGGCTGCGGCTGCTGGTCGGCTGCGGCGCGGCGTCGGGCATCGCGGCGGCCTACAACGCGCCGATTGCCGGCGCGGTTTTCTCCGCGCTCGTCGTGCTCGGCAATTTTTCGATGAACCTCTTCGCGCCGCTGGTTTTTTCATCGGTCATCGCGGCGATGGTTTCGCGCAGTTTTTTTGGCATCGCGCCCTGGTATCAAATCCCGCCGTTTCCGCCGGCCACGCTGCCGCAACTGCCGTGGTTCGTGCTGCTGGGCGTGATTTGCGGCGCGGTCGGCGCGTGTTTTCTGAAACTGCTGCGCGCCGGCAAGGAGCAGTTCCGCAGGCTGAACTGGCCGGTTTATGTCCGGCTCACGCTGGCCGGATTTGTCGTGGGCATCATCGCCATCGGGTTTCCCGGCGTCTGCGGCAACGGATATTCGGTGACCAACGACATTCTCCACGATAAATTTCCGCCCGCCGCCTGGCCGCAAATTCCGCCCGCGGCCTGGGCGCTCCTCTGGCTGGCCGGATTGTTCCTGGCCAAAATGCTGGCGACTTCGGCGACGGTCGGCGCGGGCACCGTCGGCGGCGTGTTCACGCCCACGCTGTTTCTCGGCGCGGCCGCGGGCGCGCTGTTCGGCGGCGTGCTGCATCAACTCGGCGCCGCGCCCGGCGTGCCGGCGGGGGCGCTGGCCCTCGTCGGGATGGGCGCGACGCTGGCGGCCACGACGCGCTCGCCGCTGCTGGCGATGATTTTGATTTTTGAACTGTCGCTGGATTATTCGCTCGTGCCGCCGCTGATGCTCGCTTGCGTGGTTTCCATCCTCGTGGCGCGGCAGTTGCACGGCGAATCGGTCTATACCGAGCACTTGCGCGTCAAGGGGCTTGCGCTGGGGCAGGAGACAAACCGGCCTGGCGCGGTGATGGAGCAAACCGTCGGCGATTTCATGCATGTGCCCATCGTTCCCATCTTGGAAACCACGCCGCTCCGGGAAATCGCCAGCCGGTTCCTGTCCAGCCCGAACAATTTCGTCCCGGTCGTGGACGCGCGGCAACGGCTGCTCGGCGTGGTGGCGTTGCAGGACTTGAAGGAGTTTCTAAACAACGCGCAGGCCTTGGAGGGAGTCATCGCTGGCGACGTGATGCGGCCACCGCCCAAATGCCTTACGCCGGGCCAGCGGCTGCTCGACGCGCTGCCGCTCGTGCTGGATTGCGAATTGCGCAACGTGCCCGTTGTGAACAATTCCAGCGAAAATAAACTCGTCGGCTCCGTGTCGCGCGCCGAGCTGCTCAATATTTTCTCCGAGGCCATCGCCGAAAAAAGCGACCCGTTGCGGTGAAAAATCTCTGACAATACTTCTTGTCAGTGAAATCCGCCGGGGGTAGAAAACAACCGTCAGTTGTAGAACGAACCCAAGCTGGTTCCGGTGCGTGAGCAATCACGCCCTCTTTGTTGAGTGGCGGGGAAAGCGCGGGAAGGCATACGATGAAACGTTTTATCCACTTTTTGAGTGCCATCACGGCGTTGGTCGCGTTGACGGCTGCAAAAGCTGACGCGCAAAATCTTGATGCCGCCTGTCCGCTTGGCTTTTTCACGAACGCCGCCTCCCGCCTGCTGTCGTCGGAAATGAACCTTGATTTGACGCGGATTGAGATTTACCCGACAAACCAATATACGCCCGCAGTGCATCGGTTGCTGCAAGTCGCGGCAAATGTCTATGAGGCCACCACGACGAATTTCTATCCGTCCATTTTCCGACCGCTGTTCACCGTGGATGGCGGCGGCAAGGTGTTCATCACCGGCTATGCAAACCAGTCCAGCCTTGTCACCCAAGCCAGCCAGATGGTTCCCGGTGCGAACAATGACATCCTTGATCCGCCAGTCGAGGCCACCGCGCTGCCGGTTGGACAGAACATTTTGACCAACGTTTATGGCGTGCCGTGGATCATCGGCGCGAAAAAGGGGTTCCCGAACTTCAACGCGTTTTCGATCGAAACCGCGTTTGAATTGGTGCGCAAGCTGGAGGTGGTGCGCGACACCAATGCGACGACGCAGCCGGACATCACATGGACCAACCAGATGTATTTGATGAACATTACCAATTATTTCGGGCTGTCCTGCTGGAATTCCTACCGCTCCAATTATCCCGGTCCGGTGGACATTCTGGTGCGATGCGGTTCAAGCATCACGCTGACGAATGACAACAACATGTTCCCCTATGTCTTCGGAACCAACTTTGCGTTCGCCATGGAAATCGCCCCAAACTGGCCTGGCTGGAACGGCACGCCCGGGCTGGCGTCGGCTTCATTTCTCGTTCCGCTGAACACCAGCGTCCTGATGCTGACCAATGCGATGTATTTTTACAACGAGCCGAATCCGCCAAATGGGGCAGAACTTCTCAATTACTTGGGCGGCAGTCCGAGCAATTATCTGGACGCCGGCATTCGGGAACTGCCGCATTTCGGGCTGCTGATGACGAACCGCTTGCAGGTCGCCATCATTGATTATTCCACCAATATTTCGTCTTTGAATGCGGGCGGGCCCGTCGTTGGACAGATTGTGGATTACGTCCAGCTTGACGGATTGAACAGCAGCCAGCTTTTGAATTCGGCGCTGGCGGAAAATGATGCCAATAGCTTTTGGAATACCAACTATGATGTGATCGGCAATCTGATTGGAGTCGAGAATCAATTTTATGTTTCAGCATTTGGCACCACAAGCACTGGTCAAGCGCCGACTGGTTCCGGCGCGTGGACCACGGCACCGATACCTGGCGGGCCCACCGGCGATGTCAGCCCGGGGGCACAACAGTCCTTTTTCAGGGGATTTTTTTCAAAAGACGGGATCTATTATTACAACGCGGTGATTTACACGAATACACAGTCGGCCATGCAAATGCCCTACACGCCGATTGTATTTGCCATCCAACATATAACTTGGGGGGCGAACGATCCGCTGGTGCATTATCTCGCCAGTGATTTGGCGCCGCAGGTCGAATATCCATTCGTCATTGACTGGGGTTCGGTCAATTTATACACGCCTACATCTCGCTACCAGCCGTGGGGAGTGTTTCCGCCAACGTATGAACTTGGTGTTGATCCGAATCCCTGCAATCTCGCGTTCAAAGACCCGTTGGTGCGCGCTTCGGACAATTGGAATTTTCCCACCGGGCAAATCTCGAATCCAAACTGGCTGGGGCGGGTGCATCGCGGCACGCCGTGGCAGACGATTTATCTCAAGTCCACAAACATTCTGGATTGGGCCAACAATATTGGACAAAACGGCATCAACACATGGGTCAATTGGACGGGAGACGAAAATCTGGCCGATGCCACGGCGATGGCACCGGTGCAGGACTGGCATCTGGCGAGTCTGCTGGCATCTCTCCTGACCACAAACACCCCCGGCTCATTGGTTTCGGTGAATAATCCGGATCCAAATGCATGGCTGGTTCTGTGCGATGGCCTGACCGTTTTGACAAATATCTCGACCGACCTCCAGATTCGTATCCCACAGTTTCCGCCGCAATTTGCAACACTCATGGTTTCCTCAAATTCACATCAAGCCTCGGTAATTGCCGGTGCCATCGAATCCGCGCGGATGAGCCGGCCGGGACAATCCTTCGCCGACATCGGAGACATTCTGGCAATTCCCCAACTGGCGGAACAGTCGCCGTTTCTGAATATCAGCTCCGCGGTTCAAAGGACCAACGGCATCAGCGATGAAGCTTGCGAGGAAATTTCCAGCCAGTTCCTGCCTTTGTTGCGCGTGGATTCGGTCGGCTCGGTTGCATCCGCCAGTGGCCGGCCGGTCATCCAGTTCACCGGTTCTGACGGACATGTTTATGCCATCGAAGCTTCTCCAGACTTGTTGAATTGGACAAGCATCAGCACCAACTGGCCGGTGGGCGGCATGATTAATTTCTCCAGCTGTCCGACAGTCAATGGCAGCGCGGAGTTTTACCGTTCCATTTTGTTGCGATAGCGGTCTCGCAATCGAAGTTCATCTTCGCCAGCGGCTGATTTCCCGGCGATGCGTTTTGCGTTAATTGCTTAAAAAATCTTTTTTGTTTGCGCCCGGCGTTCTAGCTTTCCCGCATGGCTCTTAAAACCGGCGACCCAATCACCCTGACGATTCACGACATCGCCTTCGGCGGCGAAGGCGTCGGGCGCGTGGACGATTTTGTCGTGTTCGTGCCGTTCGTGCTGGTTGGCGAAGCCGTCGCCGCTGAAATCACGGAGGTCAAAAAGAATTTCGCGCGGGCGAAACTGCTGCGCGTGGAAACGGTCTCGCCGGAGCGCGTCGCGCCGGAGTGCCGTTATTTCGGCGCGTGCGGCGGCTGCCAGTATCAGCACACCGCCTATCCGGCGCAGTTGCAGTTGAAGCACAAACAGATTTCGGACTTGTTCGAGCGCGTCGGGAAAATCCCGGCGGACAAGATCGCGCCGGTCATTCCCTGTCCGCAGCCTTACGGCTACCGGAACCGTATCATGATCCGCAGCCAGTGGAACAAGCCGGAGCAGAAGCTGAACATCGGCTTCGTGCGCGCCGATTGCGGGCTGGTCGAGGACATCGAGGAATGCAAAATCGCCGAGCTGGCGCTGAACGAGCAAATCCGGCACGTCCGCGCGCATCCGCCGCCGAAGGGCGGAATCAAGGTGGTGCTGCGGGTGCAGCCGGAAGGTTGGAGCGTGCCGCCGGATTCGTTTTTCCAGAACAATTTTTTCCTGCTGCCGAAGCTCGTCGCGACGGTTCGCGAATTTCTCCAAAACAGCGGCGCGCGGCATCTGGTTGATTTGTATTGCGGCGTCGGATTTTTCGGCATTGAGCTGGCGGGCGCGGTGGAGTCGTTTGTCGGCGTCGAATACGACCAGCTTGCCATCAAGGCGGCGCGGCAAAACGCGGCGGCGCGGGAAATTGCCAACGGCGAATTCATTTCCGCGAAAGTCGAGGACGTTTTGCCCGGCTTGCTGGGAAAATTTTCAGCGGGAAAAACGGCGGTGATTCTCGACCCGCCGCGCAAGGGCTGCCAGCCGGAAATCCTGCAACTGCTCCGCGAAACGAGGCCGGCGCAGGTGATTTATGTGTCCTGCCATCCGGCGACGATGGCGCGCGACTTGAACATTTTGTGCGGCGATGGTGTCTTTGACTTGGCGCGTGTGCAGCCGCTGGACATGTTCCCGCAGACGCAGCACGTGGAATGCGTGGCGGATTTGCGCGCGGGACAAAACCTTGCCAAACCGTAAAATATGGATTCAACTGTCACAACCAACACCAATGGAAACGCAAACTGATCCGCGGAAAAACTTCGTTCCGCGCTGGCTGCCGTGGCTGCTGGCGGCGGGGATGCTGCTGCTCTACTGGCTGACGCTGAACCGCTGGGTGTCCCTGTTCAATCTTGGCGCCGTGGCCCGGATTTCCGGCTGGACGTGGCAGCCGGAGGTGTTGAGTCCTATCACCTTTCTGGTCACCGGTCCGTTCCGCTGGCTGCCCGCGCCGGCGATTCCGCTGGCGTTGAATTTATTTTCCGCCGTGTGCGCGGCGCTGGCGCTCGGCCTGCTGGCGCGGTCGGTGGCGCTGCTGCCGCACGACCGGACGGACGCGCAGCGCAAACGCGAAGAAAGCGTTTTTTCATTTCTGACGACCGGCAGCGCGTGGCTGTCGCCGCTGCTGGCCGTGCTGGTCTGCGGTTTGCAGCTCACGTTTTGGGAGCGCGCGACCAACTGGACGGGCGAGATGTTCGACCTGCTGCTGTTCGCGGTCGTGGTCTGGTCGTTGCTGGAATACCGGCTGGACGAACGCGAGTGGCGTTTGTATCTGGCGGCGTTCGTTTATGCCGCGGGGACGACGGACGACTGGGGGATGACGGGCTTTTTCCCGCTGTTCATGGTGGCGATTGTCTGGCTGCGCGGCTTGAGCTTTTTCAATTTGCGCTTTCTGGGGCGGATGCTGGTGTGCGGGCTGGCGGGCATGTTGTTTTACCTGCTGCTGCCGTTGCTGGCGGTGACCGCCCACAAAATGCCGTTCAGCTTCTGGCAGTATTTGAAGTTCAACCTGTCGCCGCAGTATGACGTCCTGAAAACCTATCTCACCTTCGGCCTGCACCCGCAGCAATATCTGGAAACCCTGTCCTTGCTGCTGGCCTACCTGATGCCGCTGCTCGTGCTGTCAATCCGCTGGAAAACCTCCTTTGGCGACAACAGCCGGATCGGCGTGGCGCTGGCGAGTTTCATCTTCCACCTGCTTCACGGCCTTTTTCTGGCGGGCTGCCTCTGGCTGGTCTTTGATCCGCCGTTCAGCCCGCGGCACACGGGGTTTGGCCTGACGATTTACTACCTGATGGCGTTGAGCATCGGTTATTACAGCGGCTATTTCCTGCTGGTTTTTGGAAAAAAAATCGTGCGCCAGCGGGGCCGCACGCCGGAGTTGTTGCAATCGCTGGATCGGCCCGTCCTCATGGGCGTGTGGCTGCTGTGCATCGTGGCGGTGGCGGGGCTGGCTTACCGGAATGCGCCGCAAATCCGCGGCACGAACGGCGATACGTTCCGGAGTTACACCCGGCTCGTCGAGGAAAAATTGCCTGCGGCGGGCGGCTATTTGTTGAGCGACGACCCGCAGCAACTGGCGCTGGTGCGGTCGGCGCTGGTGCGGGACGGGCGCGCGCGGGATTTTGTGCCGCTCGAAACGCAGTCGCTGGTGGTGCCCGCCTACCACCGCTATTTGCACCGGACCTTTCCGCAACGCTGGCCGGAAATTGTCTCCGCCACCCAGACCAACACGCTCAATCCGGTCGGGCTGATCCAGATTTTGGGCATGCTGTCCCGGACGAATGACCTTTATTACCTGCATCCGAGCTTCGGTTATTACTTCGAGCAATTTTACCTGGAGCCGCACGGCTTGATTTACAAAATGAAGATGCTGCCGGCGGACACGCTGGTGCCGCCCACGCCGGACAAAAAACTGATCGCGGAAAATGAAACGTTCTGGACGCAGACTGCGATGCCGGCGCTGGCGCCCGTCGAACGCGCCGCCGCGCCGCCCGACCCAAACGCCCCGCAGAGCTGGGGCGAGCGCCGGCTGGACAAATTCCATGTGCCGCGCGAACCGGACCGGATGGCCATTCTGGCCGGGCTGTTTTACTCGCGCAGCTTGGATTTCTGGGGCGTGGAACTCCAGCGCGCCGGCGAGCTGGAAAAGGCCGCCGTCCAGTTCGACACCGCGCAAAAGTTGAACCCAGAAAACGTCGTCGCCCGGAACAATCTCCGTTTCAACCAAAACCTCCGGGCGGGCCGCCCGGCGTCCATGGATTTGACCAAGGCCACCATTGATCAGTTCGGTCAATACCAGACATGGGGCGAACTGATGAATGCCAACGGCCCGTTCGACGAGCCAAGTTTTTGTTTTGCAATCGGGGTCAATCTGGCGGCGGGCAACAGTTATTTCCGCCAGGCCGTCGCGTCGTTTGACCGCGTCCGCGAACTGGCGCCGGACTATCTGCCCGCGCGCCTCTGGCTCGGCCAGATTTACCTGATGGCCCGCCTGCCCAAACCCGCGCTGGCCGCGTTGAGCGACCCGCTGGCCCACCCGGAAAATTTCTCCCTGGCCGAAACCAACGAAACCCAGCTGCATGTGCTCGCCGCCGCCGCCTGTTTTCAGGAGACCAATTTCTCGCGCGGCGCGGAAATGCTCGATGCCGAAATGGCCCTCCACCCGGACAACAATGATTTGTTCGCCTCCGCCGCGCAGGCCTACATGGTGAACGGGCAGTTTGACAGGGCGCTCGGCGTCATTGACCGCAAATTGAAATCCGCGCCCGACGACCCGGCCTGGCTTTACAGCCGGGGCTACATTTCCATCCAGCTCAAAAATTACGACGCCGCCATCGCCGCCTTGAGCCGTGTGCTGGCGGTCCAGACCAACAACGACAACGCGCTCTTCAACCGCGCCATCGCCAATCTCGACAGCGGCCGGCTCGACGCCGCGCGCGCCGACTACCTGCGGCTGCAGCAAATCTCCAGCAACGCGTTCCAGGTCGCCTACGGCCTGGGCGAAACTGCCTGGCGCCAGCACGACACCAACGAGGCCGTCCGCAATTACCAAATCTACCTCGCCAACGCCAATACCAATACCGGCGAGGCCCAGACCGTCCTTCAGCGGTTGCGCGAACTCAAAAAGTAAATCATCCTGACGCGCGATGCGTGTCACCCACATCATCACGCGGCTCGTCGTCGGCGGCGCTCAGGAGAACACCGTCGCCACCGTCCTCGGCCTGCGCCAAAAGCCCGGCGTCGAAGTCTGTTTGATCTCCGGCCCGACGACCGGCCCCGAAGGCTCGCTGGAGCCTGAAGTTTCAAAAATCCCCGGACTGCTTGAAATGGTCCCCGGGTTGGTCCGGCCCGTTCATCCGTTGAAAGACTGGCTGGCGCTGCGGCACCTCGAGAAAATCCTGCGCGAACAAAAGCCGGACATCGTCCACACCCACAGCGGCAAGGCGGGCATTCTGGGCCGGCTTGCTGCCAGGCGCGCCGGGGTTCCGGTCATCATCCACACGGTTCATGGTCCGTCGTTCGGCAATTTCCAAAACGCCGCCGCCAATTTCATCTTCCGCGCCGCCGAAAAACACGCCGCCCGATCCACGACGCATTTCGTCGTCGTCGCCGACGCGATGAAGGAGCAATACCTCGCCGCTGGGATTGGCCGGCTGGGGCAATACGCCAAAATCTTCAGCGGCTTTCCGCTGGAACCGTTTCTCGCCGCGAAAAATGACGCGGCACTGCGGAGAAAACTGGGAATCGTGCCGGATGATTTCGTCATCGGCAAAATTGCCCGGCTGTTCAGACTCAAGGGGCATGACGATTTGTTTACCGTCGCGCCGGAACTCGTCCGCCAGAATCCGAAAATCAAATTTCTGCTCGTCGGCGATGGCGAATGGCGCGGTCGTTTTGAAAATCTGGCAAAGACTCTTGGCCTGGAGAAAAATTTCATTTTCACCGGCCTCATCCCGCCGGCTGAAGTGCCGCGCTGCGTTGGCATCATGGACGCGCTGGTTCATTTGTCGTTGCGCGAAGGACTGCCGCGCGCCCTGCCGCAGGCGCTCGCCGCCGGAAAACCGGTTGTGGCCTACGATTGCGATGGCGCGCGCGAAGTCTGCCTCGACGGCAAAACCGGATTTCTGGTCCGGCCCGGCGATTTGACCACGTTGAAAAACCGCCTGCTCCAGCTTGCCGGCGACGCCGCGTTGCAGGAAAAGCTCGGCCGGTCCGGGCAGAATTTCGTCCGCGAAAATTTCGCCGTCGAAAAAATGGTGGATGCCATCTACAATTTGTATTTGAAGCTGTTGAACGGTGGGGGTGCCGCTGTGCCTCCGCCACCGGCTTAATTGTGACGTTTCCATTCAACTTTTTTCTCGCCGCGTTTGCGGGCGCGTTTCTGACGACGCTGCTCGCGCTCCCGCTCTGGCGCCGATGGTGTCTGCGCATCAGACTCGTGGACGACCCCGGCCGGCGCAAAATTCACGACCATCCCGTTCCGCTCGCGGGCGGGCTTGCCGTGCTGACGGGCATTTTGCTGCCGCTCGCCGTCGGCGCGATTCTGCTGAAGACCGGCGCGCACGTCTTGAGCCAGACGCAACCCATCCAGCACGGTCTGGAGCGGCGCGGGTTTGAACTGGCCACCATCGCCTTCGGGGCGATTGCGATCACCCTGCTCGGCTGGCTCGACGACAAGCGCGAATTGAAGCCGCTCCCGAAGTTCATCGGCCAGTTGTTCGTCGCCGTCGCCGTCGCCATGGCCTGCAAGCGCATCACGCTGTTTGTTCACAGCGATGTTTTCAGCTACGCCATCACGATTTTCTGGATTCTCACCGTCATCAACGCCTTCAATTTCATGGACAATATGAACGGCCTCTGCGCCGGGCTGGGCGTGATCGGCGCGCTGCTGTTCGGCATCATCGCGGCGGCGAACGGCGAATACCTCGTGGCGACGGTTGGATTTCTGATGTGCGGCGCGCTCATCGGATTTCTGCCGTGGAATTTTCCGAACGCCCGCGCCTTTCTCGGCGACGCCGGCAGTCATCTGGTCGGCTACCTGCTCGCTGTCATGGCCATCCTGCCGCATTTCTACAACAAACAAAATCCGCATCCGCTGGCCGTGCTCTCGCCGCTGCTGGTGCTGGCGATTCCGCTGATTGATCTGGCGCAAGTGGTCGTTTTTCGGACGCTCCACCACAAGCCGTTCTGGATTGGCGACACCAACCATCTTTCGCACCGGCTCGTCCGCGCCGGCTTGAGCCGCACCCGCGCCGTGCTGCTGCTTTGGATGATTGCCGTGATGGTTGGCATCCTGGCCGCTGTGTAGCAAAACAGGCGGGCGGGCGTCCGGGAGAGCCGAACAAGATCGGAAAATTGTTTTCGTGTCTTTGTGTCTTCGTGGTTAGAATTCCCGCGTGAAACTGCTCTTCATCGGCGACATCGTGGGCAAACCGGGGCGCCGCGCGGTCAAAACCCTTGTGCCCAGGCTCCGCGAACAGCACGCGCTCGATTTTGTCATCGCCAACGGCGAGAACTCCGCCGGCGGTTCCGGCATAACCCCTCTGATCGCCGGGGAAATCTTCGACGCCGGCGTGGACGTCATCACCTGCGGCGACCATTTGTGGGACCAGAAGGAAGTGACGGAACTGCTCGCGAACGAAAAACGCTTTCTCCGTCCGCTCAATTATCCGGTCGGAACGCCGGGGCAGGGAAGCGGAATTTTTGAAGTCCAAAATCCAAAATCCAAAGTCCAAAGTTTGGTTGGTGTTCTGAACGCACAGGGACGCACGTTCATGCAGCCGCCGCTTGAAAATCCGTTTCTCCTGGCTGGCGAGGAAGTGAAGCGGCTGCGCGAGCGGACAAAGATCATCTTTGTGGATTTTCATGCGGAGGCGACCTCGGAGAAGATTGCGTTCGGGCGGTTGCTGGACGGGCAGGTGAGCGCGGTGGTGGGCACGCACACGCATGTGCAGACGGCGGACGAGCAGATTCTGCCCGGCGGCACGGCGTATCTCACCGACGCCGGATTCACCGGCCCGCACGACGGCTGCCTGGGCCGCGAAATCGAGCCGGTGATGAAAAAATTCCTCACCGGAATGCCGCAGCGGTTTGAAGTGGCCAAAAACCGGGTGATGCTTCACGGCGCGATGATCGATATTGACGCCGCCAGCGGCAGGGCGATTAAAATCCAACGCGTGTCGGAATTTCTGCCGGCAATGTAGGCCGATGGCAGAGCGGCATTGCAATTAAGCGTCATTCTGCAATAACTCTTTCATGCACACTTCTCGAAATTCACTCGTGATTGTCCTGGCGGGTTTGATTGGATTTGCCTCCTTGGGCGCAAATGCCCAATCAACCGTCAATCCCGCGCTGCCGGTCATTCCTGACGGAAGTTTCAACATCGTGAATTACGGCGCGGCCGGGGATGGCGTGACGACAAACACCGCAGCCATTCAAGCCGCCCTCAACGCCGCAGACCTTGCCGGCGGCGGAACGGTCGAAGTGCCGGCGGGAATTTTTTTGAGCGGTCCCATCCAGTTGGCCAGCCGCATCAATTTGCATCTGGACGCCGGCGCGGTGCTGCGGATGCTGCCGCTGGACAAATATCCCGGCGGCACTGACGCCCCGGCGAACTTCATCGGCGGTGCGCAACTGCACGACGTTGTCATCAGCGGTTCGGGCATGATTGACGGCCAGGGCATTCCCTGGTGGCCGTATGCGGATGTGAAGGGCGCGCGGCGGCCGCGAATGATTGCGCTGTCGGCGTGCGACCGCATTCTGATCGAGAGCGTCACGCTTTCCAATTCGCCGATGTTTCACATCGCCATCTCCGGCCACTCGGAGAATGTCACCGTTCGCGGCGTGACCATCCGCGCCAATCCCTCGACCGATCCGCTCCATCCCGGGCACAACACCGATGCCTGTGACGTGAGCGGCAGGAATGTTTTGATCGAGAATTGCGATGTGAGCGTGGGCGACGACAACTTCACCTGCGGCGGCGGCACCTCGGACGTGCTCATCACCAACTGCACCTACGGCTTCGGCCACGGCGTATCCATCGGCAGCGGAACCGCCGGCGGCGTGTCGAACATCACCGTCATCAACTGCACCTTCAACAACACCGAGAGCGGCATCCGCATCAAATCCGACCGCGACCGTGGCGGTTACGTGCACAACCTTTCCTACTTGAACCTGGGCATGACCAATGTGGGATGCCCGATTTTGATTTACGCCAGCTACATGGCCACCAACCGCGAGTATCGCCTGCTGAACAGCCTCACGCCCGCCATCGCCGCCGGTTATCCGGCCGCAGCCATCGGGTCGCGCACGCCGATTTATGCCAATATCACCTTCAGCAACATCACCGCCACGGCGCAAGCCGGAAGACGGGCGGGATTGATTTGGGGACTGCCGGAAATGAACATCACCAACGTGTTGCTGGAGCGGGTCAACATCACCGCCGACAAACCGTTTGGTATCTTCAACGCGCGGGGCGTGCGGTTGGTGGACACCCAAATCACCACTCCGGACGGTGTGAACCAAATTTCCAGCACCAACGCCCAGATCACCATCACCGGGCCATAAAAATCCAGCAAGGAAATCTCAATTCCTCTGCGCCGCGTTGAGCCGCCGGTCGCTGTTTCGTTCAGCGTGGCGCGCTTCTTTGGTGGCAACCCGATGACGAATCAATTTTCCGGAGCGTTGGCGGACGGATTCACCACGAATAATGCACGGAATAGGTCACCGTGCGTTCCTCGTCGGGCTTGACCGGAATGCTGAATTCCACCGTCTGCGAATCCTTCTTCACGAAGTCGTCGGACTTGGCGGTGATGTCCCAGTTGCTCCAGCGGTAGAGGTGTTCGACCACGCGGATTTCCACCGGCTCCTTCTTGCGGTTGCGCAGCTTGATTTCGAACGACTCGTCAATCCATTTGTCGCCGGTGTCCACGCGGAAACTGGTCTGCTTGCGCTCGCCGACGAGGTCGAAGGCGTTGCCGGTGGTCACGCGGACGGTCTCGTTGCGCGGGGTGTGGTCAATGGTGTTCTCGCCGACGAATTGCAACTGCCCGTCGCTGTCGCGGCGATAGAAGCGCAGCTTGCCCGCCGGCAGCGCGACGCCGAGCTGGTTCGTCTCCGCGTTCACGAACTCGCGCTGGACGAGGACCTTTTTGTTTCCCGACTGGCCCCAGCCCTGGTCGTAATTCAACCCGCCGTAAAAACGATAATCGGATGCGCCGTCATAAACGTAAATCGTCGGGGCAAACATTTTCTCGGCGTGGACGAATTCAACCTGCTTCGTCTCGTGGTCGTGAAGCGTCGTCGGGCGGGCAATGTCGTAAAGATGAAACTCGTCAAAGGCTTTTTCGGTGACGGCGGGAGCGGCTTCGGCGAATCCATTCAATGTCCGAATTGCTCCACCAATGGCAAATGCACGGTTTTGTGGCTGGATTTTGTTCACGTCGCCGGCCATCAGTTTGATTTTGGCATTTTCAAATGTCTTGCCGCTGTTGTTGTTCATCGTGATCCAGCCGACGAGATCCACGTTGTCGCCTTTTTCCGGCGAGACGAGATTGTAGCTGGCGCTCCAGTCGAAGCCGCCGGTGACATAGCCGACCTCGGCGTCGAACTTGCCCGGCTTGTCGGATTGCAGCAGCCAGTTGAAGGCGGGTTTGAGCACCGTGTCATCGCCGAGGTCGGGAAACCGCGGCTCGCCCGGCAGGCTGAACTGCAGCTTGCCGTTCACCTCAATGATGGGCGCCTGCGCCTCGCCGCCGGGAACGTAACCGCTGCGGATGATTTTGCCGGGAATGACTTCGCGCGTCTGCGTGTTGTCCTTCAGCCGCAGATTTTCAAAATCAATCGTCTTGCCCTCGAAGAGCGACAGAAGCAGTTCCTGCGACACCGGGTCGTTGCGGTAATTTTGTTCCAGAATTTGCAGCGAATGTTCTCCGGTTGGGTCGCGCAGGATGACCGAATCCGGCTCGACCTGCGCCGTGGCGCCGGCGTAGCGGACGGTGTTCACGCCGGTCTGAAGGTCGAGCGGCACGGAGTCGCGCACGACGGCAAAGTTCTGGTTGTAGATGGTGAGCGCGGGCTGGGCCGTGGCAATGACAGACGACAGCAAGCCGGCGATCAGGAGGATTGGAATCAGTTTTTTCATAATCATTCGGTTGATGTTAACTCCGCTGCATTTTCCATTTGATGGTCTGGGCTGCGGAATACTCCCGCGCGTGGAATCTGACAAGGTTTTTCGGACAGGTTGATGCCGGCGGTGCGGCTTGATTTCCCCTGAACCTGCCGTTTTCCATCGGGCTTCCATGCCGCAGTGATGCGCTTCACGGACAATCGGGCGTCTGTTCGTCGCCGAATCCGGTTTATTTCACGCCGGATTTCTGTTTAAGTCGGGACATGGACGCCGCACTGCCGCCGCTCACTGCCAGCACGCTTTACCTCGTCGCCACGCCGATTGGCAACCTGGAGGATATCACTCTTCGCGCGCTGCGCGTCCTGCGCGAGTGCGACGTGGTCGCTGCCGAGGACACGCGGCGCTCCGGGCAGTTGCTCAAGCATTTCGAAATCTCCAAACCGCTCTTGAGCTATTTCCAGTTCAACGAAGCCAAGCGCAGCGAGGAAATCATCGAGCGTCTCCGGCGCGGTGAAAAAATCGCGCTCGTCACCGACGCCGGCAGTCCCGGCATCAGCGATCCGGGCGAGCGCGTCGTCAAGGCCGCCATCGCCGCCGGTTTTCGCGTCGAGGCCGTGCCTGGCGCGTGTGCGCTCGTCGCCGGGCTGACGGCGAGCGGGTTGCCGGCGGACGAATTTCATTTCATCGGTTTTTTGCCGCACAAATCCGGCCAGCGGCGGAACCGGTTGGAATCGCTCAAGCCCGTTTCCGGCACGCTGGTTTTCTACGAATCGCCGTATCGCATCGAAAAACTGCTGAGCGAGCTGAACGAGGTGTTCCCCGAACGCCAGGTCGTTCTGGCGCGCGAGCTGACGAAGAAGTTCGAGGAATTTCTGCGCGGCAAACCGGCGGAGCTGCTGGAAATCGCCCGGAAACGCAGCCTGAAAGGCGAGTTCGTGGTGCTGGTTGACGGCGCAGCAGGGTAGGCGGGCAGTCCTCCGCCCGCCGTCCGTCCGATTGCAGCGACGGCGCGCACGGAGCGACGCGCCATGCCATTTACGTCTTTGCGCGAAATAGTCTTTGAATTCAACTTGGTTTCCCTCCAAATTTTGCGCGCATGAAATTTTTTCTAACCGTGGCCGGATTGCTGTTGTTCGCGTTCGTTGCGGCGGCGGTGGATTCCAATTCCATCTATCGTGCCGGCTGGATTGACCTCGACAAGAACGGAAAGAAGGACGCCTACGAAGACCCGTCACGGCCGGTCGTCCAACGCGTGAACGATTTGCTCCAGCGGATGACGCTCGACGAAAAAATCGGCCAGCTCTGGCAGGTGAATTACGGCGACAATCCGGACGGGAGATACGCCGACAAATTGAAGCGCGGCGAAGTGGGTTCATTTCTCGACAGCTCGGCGCTGATCGAAAATCCCGTGATGCGGAACAGGCTGCAGCACATCGCCGTCGAGCAAAGCCGCCTCGGCATTCCGCTGATTTTCGGGCATGACGTCATTCACGGCTTCCGCACAATTTTTCCAATTTCGCTCGCGCAGGCGTGCGCGTGGGAGCCGGATTTGTTCCAGCGCACGCAGGCGATTGCCGCGCGCGAAGCGGCGGCGGGGGGCATTGACTGGGTGTTTGCGCCGATGTTGGACCTGGCGCGCGACCCGCGCTGGGGCCGCATCGCCGAGGGATTCGGCGAAGACCCCTGGCTCGGTGCGCTTGACGCGGCGGCCAGTGTGCGCGGATTTCAGGGAACGAACGTCGCCGACGCGGATCGCGTCGTCGCCTGCCTGAAACATTATGTCGGTTACGGCGCGGCGGAGGGCGGACGCGATTACAACACGACGGAAATTTCCGAGTTCGCGCTGCGGAATTTCTATCTGCCGCAGTTCAAGGCCGGCGTGGACGCGGGCGCGCTGACGGTGATGAGCGCGTTCAACGACCTTTCCGGCATGCCGGCCAGCGCCAACCGCCACACACTCACGGAAATTCTGCGCGGCCAGTGGCATTTTCCCGGCTACGTCGTCAGCGACTGGGCGGCGGTCGGCGAGCTGGTGGACCACGGCGTTGCGGCGGATGACACCGAGGCCGCGCGGCTGGCCATCACGGCGGGCGTGGACATGGAAATGGTTTCCGCGACTTATCCTGACACGCTGGCGCAGCAGGTGAAGGCCGGGAAAATTTCCGAAAAAGTTTTGGATGAGGCGGTGCGCCGGGTGCTGACGGTGAAGTTTGAAAAAGGACTTTTCGATCGTCCCTACACGGACGAGGCGCGCTGCCAGACGGCATTTCTCCGGCCGGATGCCATCGCTTTGGCGCGCGAGGCCGCCGCCGAATCCTGTGTGCTGTTGAAAAATGAAAATGGCGCGCTGCCGGTTTCGAAGGAGGCAAAAAAAATCGCGCTCATCGGGCCGTTCACGGAGGACGCCGGAGAACTTGTCGGCCCGTGGTATTCCCGCGCACACACCCGCGACATCGTTTCTCTGGCCGCCGGCATCCGCGCCAAACTTCCCAGCGGCGCTCAATTGACTGTTGCGCGCGGCTGCGCCATCGCCGAAAACGGCAGGGGCCGCCGCCCGCTTGATGCTTCCGGCGAAATCAAGGAGCAGCCCACCGGTGCCAATGAAATTGCCGATGCCGTGGCCGTGGCGGGCGCGGCGGACGTGGTGGTGATGGCGCTGGGCGAGCCGCGCGACTGGAGCGGCGAGGACGGCAGCCGCAGCACCCTCGGACTGTCCGGGCGGCAGCAGGAATTGTTCGACGCCGTCGCCGCCACGGGAAAACCGGTCATCGTCGTTTTGTTCAACGGCCGGCCGCTGGCCTTGCCGGAAATCCAGAAAAAGGCCGCGGCAATTCTGGAGGCTTGGTTTCCCGGCGTGCAGGGCGGCAACGGCGTGGCCGACGTGCTGTTTGGCGACGTTGATCCGGCGGGCAGGCTCACCACCACGTTTCCCAACAGCGTCGGGCAGGTGCCGATTTACTACAACCACGCCAACACCGGCCGGCCCGGCGTCGGCGACTACAAGGGCAACTATGTGGATGGCCCGACCACGCCGCTTTATCCCTTCGGCTTCGGACTGGCTTACACCACGTTTGAATTCAGCCCGGTCAGCCTGGCGACGAATGCAATTTCATTGAAGGGCAGCATTTCCGCAAGCGTGGAAATCAGGAACACCGGCGCGCGCGCCGGCCCGGCGGTGGCGGAGCTTTACCTGCGCGATCTCGCGTGCTCGGCCGGGCCGCGGCCCGTGCGCGAGCTGAAGGGATTTCAGAGAATCCTGCTCCAGCCGGGCGAGTCGCGCACGGTGAACTTCGCGCTGCCGGCGCACGACCTCGGCTGCTACGACGCGAAAGGCCGATGGATTGTCGAGCCGGGCAAATACCAGTTATGGATTGCCGGGGATTCCGCCTCCGGCAAGCCGGCGGATTTTGAACTGGTGAAGTAATTTGGTGTAGCGTTGAGCCTGCGGCTCAATCGGTCGAGGCACAGCCTCGACGCTACACAAACTTGCCGGGATTCAAAATGCCCTTGGGGTCGAGCGCTTTTTTGACGACGCGGTGAAGCTCGTGCGATTCCTTGGAAACCGCCTGCGGCCACCAGCGCTGCTTGGCCAGGCCGATGCCGTGTTCGCCGGTGATGGCGCCGCCGGAGGCAATCACCCAGCGGAAAAGTTCGTCGAGGCATTTTTCGGCGCGCTCTTTGGCGCCGGGCTGCGTGTAATCCACCATGACGTTCTTGTGGATGTTGCCGTCGCCGGCATGGCCGAAGCAGGCGACGGGCATGCCGTGCTTTTTCCGCAGCGCCGCGGCGAACTTGAAAAGCGCCTCCAGCCTGCCGCGCGGCACGACAATGTCCTCGTTCAATTTCGTGAGGCCGGTGTCGCGCAGCGCGTAGGAAAATTCGCGGCGGATTTGCCAGACGGCCTCGCATTCCCCGGCACCAAAACCGCGCTCGACGAACAGCGGCTTTTGTGTGTGGACAATTTTTTCCACGGCGGCGATTTCATGGCGCACGGAATTTTCCTGTCCGTCCAGCTCGCAAATGAGATGCGCCCGGCAGCCGAGCAGGCGCTTGCTTTTCGTTCGCTTGGCGGCGGCGGCGAGGGTGAATTCGTCCGCCAGTTCGGCGGCGCAGGGCAGATATCCGGCGGCAAAGATGGATTGCAACGCGCGGACGGCGGAGTTCATGGAGTTGAAACCGACGGCGAGGTTGGCGCGGAACGGCGGAAGCGGAATGAGTTTCAAGGTCGCCTCGGTGATGACGCCGAGCAAGCCCTCCGAGCCGACGAACAGGCGGTGCAAATCAAAGCCGGTCTTGTTTTTGTGCGTGCGCCCGCCGAGCCGGACGATGTTGCCATTGGCCAAAACGACTTCGAGGCCGAGGACGTAATCGCGGGTGACGCCGTATTTGAGGCAGCGCGGGCCACCGGCGTTGGTGGCGATGTTGCCGCCGATGAAGTTGTCCGCGCGGCTGGCGGGGTCGGGCGGGTAAAACAGGCCGCGCCGCTCGACGGCTTCCTGGAATTTTTTCGTGTTCACGCCGGGCTGGACGACGGCGGCGAAATCCGTGGCGTTGATTTCCCGGATGCGGTTCATGCGCTCCATTGAGAGCACGATGCCGCCGCGGACGGGCACGCAGCCGCCGACGTAGCCGTGGCCGGCGCCGCGCGGCGTGACGGGAATCCGGTGCTCATTCGCAAACCTCAAAATCGCGGCGACGCTTTCGGTGGAGCGGGGCAGGGCGACGGCGTCGGGCTGGTGCGCGGCGAACCATTTGTCGCCGGCGTATTTTTCGAGCGTGGCGGGTTCGAGAAAAATTTCGCCGGGCTGGGTTTTTTTGAGCCGGCGGAGGATTTTGATTTTTGCGGGGGTCATTTGGCGTTGAGAAATTCTTTGGCGTCGGCGGGAGTGAAGGCGGTGAAGACGGTGGCGAAGTCCATGTTCAAGTTTTGTTGCGGTTCAGGCTTCGATCCAGACTCATGTCGGCGCGCCGGCGCGCGGGATCCGGTTTTTCGGGTTCATTTGGCGTCGAATGCGGTTTCGGCCCTGGGGCCGGTGGCGCTCCGCACATCCGCGAAGACGATGATGCCCGCGCCGGTCTGGAGCAGGGTTTGAACCTCGGCTTCGACCTGCTGGCCGACGTGTGACTGGCCGTTGTTGACGACGACCATGGTGCCGTCCGGCATGTAGCCGATGCCCTGTCCCTTGTCCTTGCCTTCGCGGACGATTTTCAACTGGAGGATTTCGCCGGGCAGGAAGATGACCTTGAGACACTTGGAGACTTCGTGGAGGTTGATGCAGGTGACCTTTTGCAGCGCGGCAATCTTGCCGAGGTTGTAGTCGTTGGTGAACAGCCGGGCGTTGAGATTGCGCGCGAGGCGGACGAGCTTGGAATCCACCTCCTTGTCGTCGGGAAAATCGCCGTCGTGGATGCGGACCTCGATGTTGTGGTTGTGCTGGATGCGGTTGAGCATTTCAAGGCCGCGCCGTCCGCGGGCGCGCTTGATGGCGTCGCCGGAGTCGGCGATCTGCTGGATTTCCCGGAGCACAAAGCGCGGAACGATGATGAGGCCTTCGAGCAGGTGCGTCTCAATCAGGTCGGCGATGCGCCCGTCAATGATGACGCTGGTGTCGAGCAGCAGCAGATTGTCCGGCTTGTTTTGCGGCGAGAATCGGACGTAGGGGATGATGAGCGAAAAATCCTCCTTGTTGCTGCGCATGGCGAGGATGATGCCGATGTAGCCGAAGCTGAGAAACAATCCCAGCCGGATGAGCCAGCGGGACCGGTCATCGGGGTTTTCAAACTCAAACAGTCCGGAATTGTCAATGAGCAGCGCAACCAGCGTGCCCAGCAGCAGGCCGAACGTGATGGCGGAAAAAGCGCGGAGCGAAAAACCCTTGAGCATTTCGTCCACGGCAATCAGCAGGCCGCCGAACCCGAATCCGATGAGCATGCCGAACAAGCCCGCGTGGGGAAGGTTGACGAATTCCGGGCGCACCTGGCTGATGGCGTAGCCTGCCACGATGCACAGGCTCAAAAACAGGATGCGGATGATCCAAATGGGTTTCATGGCAGTTCGTTCGATTGGCGCGGTGTTTGGAGCGCGTGCGGCGGCGCGTTGGTGGGCAATGCCTCCTTGTGCCAGAGAAAACCCCACAGGCCGAGCCGGTTCAAATTGCTTGACGCCACGGACAGATTGTCCGCGATGGCCTGCACGTTAGTGGCCAGCTGCTGGTTTTGCAGCACGGTGCCCGCGAGACCCCGGCCGGACTGCAAATCATCCATGATTTTTTTGAGGGTGTCGGTGGAGGATTTGATGTTGTTCACGGAGGCGGTGATTTCCGGGGCGTTTGTCGCCAGCACGGTGTCGGCGGAACCGGCCAGACGCGTCAGCTCCTGCGAAAAGAAAAGGAGGTTGCTCACGGCGAGGCTGACCTGTGAGCCGTTGGTGGCGACGATGGCGTTGATGCCGTTCATCGTGCCCATCGCCTGTTCGGATACCGCCCGCATGTTGTTCATGGTGATGGAGAAATTGGTGAGCGTGTTCACGTTCAACACCACGCGGCGCAGGTCCGTGATGGACGCGTCCAGTTTCTGGGCGGTGTCGTCAATCCGGTTGACGAACCCGGCGGCCGAGCGCGCGACCTCCTGCAAATTGAACGGCGGCTCGCAATTCACCGGGGCGTTGTTGGTCAGATACGATCCCAGATTGTCCGTCGGAACAATCGCCACATACTGGTCGCCGAGAAAGCCGGATTGCTCGATCACGAACCGCGCGTCGCCGTAAATTTTGAAGTTGTTGTAAATCTTCAGCAGGATGGTCACGCTCTTGGTGTCATCGGACAGCTTGATGTCCGAGACGCTGCCGACCTGCACGCCGGCGAGCAGGACCTTGGCGCGCTCCTGAAGGCCGCCGACGTTCGAGGCGTGCAGCTGCAAATTGTAGGTGCCGTGGAACAGGCTCGTGCCCTTGCTGAACTGGATCAGCAGCACGGCCAGCAGCGCCAGCCCCACGAACACAAACAGGCCGACTTTGGTTTCCAATCGTTTTTGTTCCATGACTCAAATCTAATTCTCTTTTGCGTCCGCCACGCCGTCAATGAATTGCCGCACCACCGCGTCCTGCGACGCAAAAATCTCATCCGCCGTGCCGGTCGCGTAAATCTTCCGTTCGTGCAGCATCAGCACCCGCTGGCCCACGCGCCGCGCCGTCCGCATGTCATGCGTCACCACCACCGTCGTCACCTTCAGCCGGTCCCGCACCCGCAGGATCAACTGGTCAATGCTGTCCGACACAATCGGGTCCAGCCCCGTCGTCGGCTCATCATAAAGCACAATCTGCGGTTCGTAAATGATGGCCCGCGCCAGCCCCACCCGCTTGCGCATCCCGCCCGACAGCTCGGCGGAATTCTTCCGTTCCGTGCCGGACAAATCCACCAGCTCCAGCACCCGGGCCACCCGCCCGGCGATTTGCGCCTCCGTCAAATGCTCCAGCCGGCGCAGCCCGAACGCCACGTTCTCCGCCACCGTCATCGAATCAAACAGCGCCGCGCCCTGAAACACCATGCCGAACTTCCGGCGCACGCCCAGCAGCTGCCGCTCGTTCATCGGCACGATGTTCTCGCCGTCAATCAGCACCTCCCCCGCGTCCGGCCGCAGCAGGCCGATGAGGTGCTTGAGCAGAACGCTCTTGCCGCCGCCGCTGCGCCCGATGATCACGACCGACTCGCCGGTTTCAATCCGAAAATCAATGTCTTCCAGCACTTTCTGCGCGCTGAAACTTTTTTGCAGGTGGCGGACCTCAATCATAATTGCCCCACCAGTTTGCCCATCACCAGCGTCAGGAAAAAGTTCGAGATCAGGATGCTGATGGACGCATACACCACCGCTTCCATCGTCGCGCGCCCAACGCCCTGCGCGCCCAGCCCGCACGTCATGCCCTTGTGACAGCCGATGAGCGCAATGATCCCGCCGAAAATGAACGCCTTGATCAGCCCGATCACCAAATCCACATCGTGCGTGAAGTGCAGCATGTTATACCACAAATACGCCGGATCAATCCCCAGCAGATAAACGCCCACCAGAAAGCCCGCGCCGATGCCCATGACGACCGCCTCCACCGTGAGCAGCGGCAGCACGATGTGCGATGCCACCAGCCGCGGCAGGACCAGATAATCCACCGGATGCGTCGCCAGCGTCCGCAGCGCGTCAATCTGCTCCGTCACCCGCATCGTGCCGATTTCGGCGGCCATCGCCCCGCCGACTCGCCCGGCCACCATCAGCGCCGTCAGCACCGGCCCCAGCTCGCTGCACATGGAAACCCCCACCACCGCCAGCGACGCCGTGTCCATCTTCACCTTGTGAAACTGGAAATACGTCTGCGCCCCCAGCACCATGCCCGTGAACGCGCCCGTCACCAGCACCACCAGTTGCGACTTCACCCCGATGAAATACATCTGGAACACCACGTCGCGCCACTTCGCCCGGAGGCGGCACAACGACGCAAGGGCGTCCCGCGCGAGCAGGGTGATCTGTCCCAGCCCGGCGAGCGTGTCATTCACGCGCCTGTTCGCCAAAAAATTCATTGTCGCCTGTCAACCTAGCAATCCACAGACGATTTGGCCAGCGCGGGATTTGGGGGCAATGTCCTAATCTTAATCCTTCTCTTAATCGTAATCCCGGTTTTCTTTGATTAAGATTACGAATTACGATTGAAACAGAGCGCGTAGCCGATGGCGAAGGCGCACGCAATGAGAAACAGATGGAGGTTGAGATGATAATTGGTTTCGTGTTTTCCTGGAATCAGTCCGGCGAGCGAGCACAGACAGCAGCCGCCAAGTTTGGGAAAATCCCCGGGTTCAAACCGGCCCATCAGCAGGAAGATTGCCTGCGCGAAGATGCCGGCATAAAACAGCCAAAGGAGGTCTGTGCTCATAGGGTCGTGCAGAATTTATGCATGACGCCAGAGGCCGTCGATTATAAAACGCCAGCAGATTTGGAAGGGCTGCGACCGAACCTTGTGGCCACGGAGAAAATCACCGCCGGGAAATGGCGGGCAGACAGTTGCGGGATTTCGGGAGGGCTGCTATGCTCGCTTCGATGAAAAGGATGTTCGCAATCGGTTGCCTCTGTGCGCTGGCCATTGAATCGAGCCATGCCGCGTTCACCAATGAACAAACCGCACCAGTTTCTCCCGCCACACAGGCCGGCACGAGCCACGGGCTTTTCGACTGGCTCGACAGCCGCAGCGGATATGGTCTGGGCGTCTTTCCTGAACCGTTTCTGGTGGACGACTCCGATTTGGAGACTGGCGAGGCGCGGCTGGACTGGCTGCACACCGAAGCCGGCGGTTCCAAGACCGACATCATCCACCCTGAAGTGGAAGAAGGATTCGGCCTGCTGACGCTGGAATTGGAAATCCCCTACGAACGCGATGTGTCGGACGGCCAGACCACGGAGGGTTTCGACAACATTGACGTGGGCGCGCGTTATCCGTTTTATCAATTCGTCTCGGCCGGAGGCCTTGTGGACTCAACCCTTGGCGCGGGCTTCGAGGCGGGCATCCCCACCGAATCCGCCGTCAGCAAGAACGGCGAACTTGTCCCCAAGATTTTTGACGACCTGAAGCTCGGCAATTTCACCACCCAGGCCATCCTCGGTTATTCCACATTGTTCGGCCCCGGCGATGATGGCGGCTTGCAGACCTTTGAATACGGTTTCGTCTTTGGTTATACAATTCCGCACAACACGCTGCCGCTGCCGGATGTCGAACAACTCATCCCCGTCTTTGAGCTGATGGGCGAAACCGAATTGAACAAGGATCATCCCGGCCAGAACGGCCTGCAGGGTGATGCCGGATTCCGGCTCAATCTCAAGGCCGTCGGCCGCATCCAGCCGCGACCGGGCATCGCGTTTGTCTTCCCGCTGGATAACAACGCCCGCCAGGACACACACTGGGGTGTCATCACCAGCCTGGTGTTTGAATTTTGAAACCGCATCAATGCCTGCGGCATGAAAATCAGCCGGCGTGAATTCCTGATATTGACCGCGGGTTTTGCCGCTGGTTGCAATTCCGTTGAAAGCGGCGGCGCTGCCGCTGGTGGCGGAGAACGGACGGTGAACGCGGGAGCGGCCGCCAATTATGCCGGTGACGGCGCATATGCCGGCTTTCGCAATCAGGGATTCTTCGTCGTCCGTCAGGGTGAAAGACTTTTTGCCGTTTCAGCGATCTGCACCCACCGGAAATGCAAGCTGGACGTTGAGCCGGACCGTTCCTTCCACTGTCCCTGCCACGGCTCGACCTTTGATGCCGACGGCCATGTGACCCACGGGCCGGCCCGCCGCGATTTGCCGGTGTTCGCAACGTCGGTCAACGAGGGCGGGGAATTGCTGGTCACCATGACCGGCCAATAAGTTTTCACACCAGTCTGCTGCCCGGAATTGAGTTTTTCAGAGATATCATTGTCTCATTTCCCGTCCGCCTTGATTGTTCGCGAGCGCCACAGATAAAAGATGGCCGGGTAAACCACCAGCACGCAAATGGTGGAGGTGATGATGCCGCCGACCATCGGCGCGGCGATGCGTTTCATCACGTCCGCTCCGGTGCCGTGGCTCCATAAAATCGGCGCGAGACCTGCGATGATGACGCTGGCGGTCATGATTTTCGGGCGCAGCCGTTTCACCGCGCCGTGATAAATCGCGTCGCGCAAATCGCCGAGGTTCCGCATCAAACCTTTTCTCCGCCACTCGTCGTAGGCGAGATCCAGGTATAACAGCATGATGACGCCGGTCTCGGCGTCGAGACCGGCGAGCGCGATGATGCCGACCCAGACGGCCACGCTCAAATTGTAGTGCAGCAGGTAGAGCGTCCAGAACGCGCCGACCAGCGAGAACGGCACGGCCAGCAGCACGATGGCGGTCTTGAGCAGCGAGCGCGTGTTCAGGAAGATGATGAGCGAAATGATGAGCAGCGTCAGCGGCACGACCATCAACAGGCGCGCCCTGGCGTGCAGCATGTATTCGTATTGGCCGCTCCAGAAAAGATTGTAGCCGGGCGGCAGCTTGATCCGGCCGTCGGCGATGGCGGCGTTCACGGTGTGCATGGCGTTCTGGACGTAGGTGCCAACGTCCACGTCGTGGATGTCCACATAAACCCAGTCGTTTGGCACGGCGCCTTCGGTCTTGATGGACATCGGGCCGTCCACGACTTTGATGCTGGCGAGTTCGCCGAGCGGTATTTGCGCTCCGGTGGGTGTGGGAATGACAATGTCGCGCCTGAGCGAATCCAGATCGGAACGGAAATCGCGGTCGTAACGCAGGTTGATGGTGTAGCGTTGCAGACCTTCCACGGTCGTCGTCAGCGGCATGCCGCCAAGCGCCACTGAAAGCACGTCCTGCACGTCGCCAACGGTCAGGCCGTAGCGCGCGATGGCGTCGCGGTCAATTTCAAACTCGATGTAGCGTCCGCCGGTCACGCGTTCGGCGAAGGCGCTGGCGGTGCCGGGCACCTGTCGGACGACGGCCTCGACCTCGATGCCGATGCGTTCGAGCGTGGCCAGATCCGGCCCGGCAATCTTGATGCCGACGGGCGTCTTGATGCCGGTGGAAAGCATGTCAATGCGCGTGGCGATGGGCATGGTCCAGGCATTATTCAGGCCGGGGATTTGCACCGCGTCGTTCATCGCCCCGGTCAATTCATCCGGCGTGCGTCGTCGGTGCGCGATGATTTTTCCGTCGTCGTCCTTGATATCCACGGTAGGCCAGTCGGCTTCCGGCTTGAGGCGGATGGTGGTTTCAATCATGTCCATCGGCGCGGGGTCGGTGGCGGTCTCGGCGCGGCCGGCCTTGCCAAAAACGGTTTCCACCTCGGGAAACGATTTGATGATGCGGTCGGTGATTTGAATCAGCTCGCGCGCCTTGGTCGGAGAAATGCCCGGAAAGGTCGTGGGCATGTAAAGCAGGTCGCCCTCGTAAAGCGGCGGCATGAATTCCGAGCCGATGTTTTGATACGGGAACAACTTGCCGGCGGAGAAGGCCATTTGTTTTACGTGGCCATCCGGCAGCAGCCGCGCTACGACCGAGTTCCACGGAAAGAAAACCCAGCCGACCAAAATGCCGCCGCAAATCACCACCAGCCAGCGATACCGGATGGCCAGGTCCACCACCGGCTTGTAGAGCCAGATGAGGAAATGGTTGATGGGATTTTTTTCCTCCCTCGGAATTTTTCCGCGGATGAACCAGCCCATCAGAACCGGCGCGAGCGTGATGGACAGCAGCGCCGCCGCCGCCATCGAATACGTCTTGGTGAACGCCAGCGGTTTGAACAGCCGGCCTTCCTGTTCCTGCAACGAGAACACCGGCAGGAACGAAACGGTGATGACGAGCAGCGAATAAAACAGCGCCGGTCCGACTTCGACGGCCGCGTCGCGGATGATTTCCCAGTGCGGTTTTTTGCCCTGGTCGCGTTCCAGATGCTGGTGGGCGTTCTCGATCATGATAATGACCGCGTCCACCATCGCGCCGATGGCGATGGCGATGCCGCCGAGCGACATGATGTTCGAGCTGATGCCCTGCCCGAACATGACGAGGAATGCAATCAGCACCGCGACCGGCAAAATGATGATCGCCACCAGCGCGCTCCGCAGGTGCAGCAGGAACGCGAGGCACACGAGCGCGACGACGATGCTTTCTTCGATGAGCTTTTCTTCCAGCGTCGCCACCGCGCGGTCAATCAGCGCCGTGCGGTCGTAGGTGACGGTGACTTTCACGTCCGGCGGCAGCGCTTTCATCGCCTGGTCCAGCCGCTGTTTCACGGCCTGGATTACCTTGGAGGCGTTCGCGCCGTAACGCACGACGACGATGCCGCCGACGGTCTCGCCGTCGCCATTCAAATCGGCGATGCCGCGCCGCATGTCCGGGCCGAACTGGATGTTCGCCACGTCGCGCAGCAAAATCGGCACGCCGTTTTCACCGACGCCCACGGCGACCTTTTTCAGGTCGTCGAGATTTTCAATGTAGCCCTTCACGCGCAGGATGAATTCGCGCTCGGATAATTCGAGCGAACGCCCGCCGACCTCGCCGTTGCTCCGCTGGATGGCCTGGCTCACTTCGTTCAACGATAGGTTGTAGGCGCGGAGCTTCGTCGGATCCACCGTCACCTGGTATTGCTTCACAAAACCGCCGATGGACGCGACTTCCGACACGCCCTGCACGGCGGTCAGTTGATACTTCAAATACCAGTCCTGAATCGAGCGCAGGTCGGCGAGATTGCGGTTCGTCGAGTTGATGGAATACATGAACGCCCAGCCGACGCCGGTGGCATCCGGGCCGAGCGACGGCGTGACGCCCTTGGGCAATTGGCCGCTGATGCTGCTCAAGTATTCCAGCACCCGGCTGCGCGCCCAGTAAGGATCGGTGCCGTCGTCAAAAATCACATAGACGAACGAGTAGCCGTAGAACGAATAGCCGCGCACCACCTTCGCGCGCGGGACGGAAAGCATCTTGGTCGTAACGGGATAAGTGACCTGGTCTTCGACGATGTTCGGCGCCTGGCCTTCCCACGGCGTGTAAATGATGACCTGCGTGTCGGAAAGGTCGGGGATGGCGTCGAGCGGGATGTTGCGCACCGCGTAAACGCCGCCGAGCACCAACACCACCGTCACCAGCAGAACGATGAACTTGTTCCGGAGCGAAAAATCTATGATGCGCGTGAGCATGGAAATTCCTTCTTAATTCGCGGCATCCGGCGGCGTTGAATTCGTGGACGCATCTGGTGCGGCCATCACCGGAATGAGAGTCATGCCGCAAATCGGACATTTCCCCGGTTTGTCTTCGTGAACGCTGGCGTGCTCGGGCATCGGGCAGGTGTAGTAAAGCACCTTGCCGCCGGGCTGAAGCTGTTTGAGTTCGGATGGCGTCACCGGCACCAGCGCCATGCCGCAAATGGGGCAGTTGCCCGGATGGTCGTAGGTGATGGAGACGTGCTCCGGCATCGGACAGACGTAGACCACCGGTTCCTTTTCGGCGCTGGTGGCAGAAATTTGCGCGGTTAGATTTGTGGCCGAAGAAGGCGACGACGGTGTCGCCGCCACCTGCTCGCTCATTTTCTGGATGGCCTCGCGCAACTGGCTTTCCGAATCCAGCATGAACTGCCCGGATGTGACCACGCGATCGCCCTCGTTCAAACCGCTGATGACTTCATACAAATTATGTTCGGATTCCAGGCCGAGCGCGACCGTGCGCGGGTCAAATTTGCCGCCGGGCAGCGCGACGAACACCGTATTTTTTTCGCCGCTGCGCAGCACCGCCGAATCCGGCACCAGCAGCGCGGACGGTTCCAATTCCGCCGTGATTTGCGCCGAGACGAACATGCCGGGCTTGAGAAAATAACCGGGATTTTCAAACTCCAGCCGCACGCGTGCCGTCCGCGTTTTTTCGTCCACGTTCGGATAAATGTAGGTGACGCGCCCGCGGAATTCGCGGTCCGGCAGCGATGACAATTTGACCGTCGCCTCCTGGCCAAGCTGGACGCAAGGCAAATCCTGCTCGTAAACCTGCGCGAAGACCCAGACGACGCCGAGGTCGGCCAACTGGTAAAGTTTCATGCCCGCGTCCACCATCTGGCCCTGCACGATGTCCTTCTCAATGACAAACCCGTCCGCCGGCGCGAGCATTTCCAGTGTCCTGGACGGCTTGCCGGATTTTTCAAGCGCGGCGATTTGTCCATCCGAAATGTCGAAGAATTTCAATTTTTCCAGCGCCGCGTCGCGCAGCGGCGATGCGTCGGAATCGTTCGTGGAATTCAGAACCGCCAGATACTCCGCCTCGGCGCTGTAAAGTTCCGGTGAATAAATTCCAAACAGCGGCTCGCCGCGATGCACGAGTTCGCCCGTGGCGTCCACGTCCAGTTTTTCAATCCAGCCCCTGAACTTGGTCGTCACGTCCGCCAGCGCGGTTTCGTTGTAGTCAATCGTTCCGACGGTGCGGATGCTCCGGCGCAGCGGGCCGCGCGCGATTTCCGTCGTCTGGAGGTTCATCAACTGGATCGTCGCCGGATCAATCGAGATGACGGAAGAATTCGCGGCGGCAGGCTCCCCGGCATCAACCGGAACCATGTCCATGCCCATGCTGTCTTTGCCCGGTTTGGTGCCGGTCTCGCCCGGCATCATCGTGGACTTGTAATACAGAATTTTGCGGTCAGCCGAAGTCGCCGCATCAGCGCCGGCGGTTTTGTGGACCGGCTCCAGCTTCATGCCGCAAATCGGGCAGTTGCCGGGATGATCCTGGATGATCCACGGGTGCATGCCGCAGGTGTAAAGCGTTTTGCCGGAGGAAGTGGCGACGGAGTTGGTCGCGTCCAAATTGCTGGAGTTGTCGGCGGCGAACACGCCGAGGCCAACCGCCGCGACGAGCAGCGTTCCAGCCAAAATCAATTTCATTTTTGTTTTCATAAATTCAATTCTTTGTGGCAGCCGACGTAAGTCGGCTCCGACTTTCATTTCGGGAAGATGGAGCGGACTCATGTCCGCTGCTACGAGGTAACAGCGGTGCGTTCGCCGGCGGCACACCGGCGACCATGAGCGACAGTTCCGCCAGCGCAATCTCGCGGTCGGTCCGGGCTTCAACCGCTTCAAGCTGCAAATCCAAAAGCTCCCGTTCTGCGTCGGTCATGGCGGAAAAATCCACCGCGCCGGTGCGATAACCGGCGCGGACGGTTTCCAATGACTGGCGCGCCTGCGGCAGGAGTTGGTTTTCAATCAGCGCGACGTTGCGGCCGGTTTCACGGCAGGCAAACGATTTTTCGGCGAAATTCACGGCGAGGTCAATCTGTCCGGCCTTCAGCCGCGATTTTTCCGCCAGCTCGTTCGCCTGGGCCTGCGCAACTTCCGCCGCGAGCTTGTCGCGCCAGATCGGAAAGGTCATGCCCGCCAGCGGCCGGAACAGCGTCGGCGCGGTTTTGGCGTCGGCCATCAAGCCGAGGCTGAAATCCGGCACGCGCTCCTTGTAAGCCACGGCGATGCCGGCCTCGGCGGCGCGCACATCGGCTTCCATCGCCGCAAGCTGCGGATTGTGGGCGAACGCAAAACGAAACAACTCCTCGGCATCGGGATTTTCGCCGCTCGTTTCAAAATGCGCGGGTGCCGGCGGAGCGGGCTGCGGCGGCGTCAGGCCCAGCGCGGCCTTGAAATTTTCCAGCAGCGGCCGGCGCGAGTCTTCGAGATTGGCCATTTCGTTGCGGACGCGATCCAGCTCGCTCTGGACGCGCAGCGTTTCCGGCAGCGACGCCGTGCCCGCGACGTTTTGGACACGAAGGACGCGCTCCTGATTTTCCAGCAACGAAAGCGTCTCGCGCTTGAGGCAAAGCTGTTCGTCCAGCAGGCCGAGCCGGTAATAGGCGTGCTTCAGATTGAACGCTGCTTGCAGCACCGCGCTTTCAAACGCGAAGTATTTTCCGCCGCTCTCCGTCACGGCGAATCGGGCGCGCGCCTTGAGCTTGCCGGGGCCGGGAAATTGTTGCAGGAAACCCGGCATCACGCTCGTCACGATGTCGGCAATGTCCGATTGAAAGGTGATTTGCGGGTCCGGCAGCGAGCGCGCGACGGTGATGTTTTCGACCGACGCCGACCAGTCGTAATACGCCGCCGCGACCGCCGGCGAATTCAGCAGCGCGAACGCGAGGTAATTGCTCAAGCTGGAATCCGGCGTCAGCTCCGGCAAAACCGGCGGGCGGTTGCCGGGCCGGTATTGACCGGCGACCGCGCCGAAATCCCGGCGCGCCTGTTTTTCGCCCGGCGCGGGAACGCCCCGGCAGCCGGCGAACACCAGCACGCTGGCGGCGAGCAAACTTAAAATGGCAACTGGCTTCATAAATTCACAACTTCAAACGCATTTCACGGACACAACAAATCCACGGAAACAATGCAGGCGGGACGCAGCGCGCCGGCGAAGGGCACACCACGGGCGAGGAAGAGAAAAATCAGATGAGCCAGGCGCAGTTCCGCGAGTAAAGCGGGCTGGCCTCCGTCACAAACGAAATTGGCGAAGCGGAAGGAAATTGAGAGATCGCGGCGTCAGGCAAAACCCAGGCCGCGATATTTTGCGGGGGAACGGAAAGCTGATTTTGGTTTCCAGCGGGCGCCGGATTGGCGGCGAGCGGCTGTGAAATCGGGGCGTGGTGCGCGGCGCAACAGGCCATCCTGCCACCGCAACCGCAATCCGGTTTTGCGGCGGCGGCCTGCGGCGTTTGCGCGCAGGCGGCAATCTGCGCCCAGACAAATGCCAAGCTGCAGATGATGGACCATGCCGTTTTCACAATCTGAATCTCACGCCGATGGGTGGGTCGCGCCGCTCATATTTTGGCTTTCGTCCGTCATTTCTTGGCGTTCTTGGCCTCGGCGTCGCGGATGATTTTCATGTATTTGTCCGGGTTTTTGAGGAATTGCGGCTTGCACATCGGGCAGCAGAATTTGATCTCCTGATTGATCCCTTTCGCGCTGTCCTGATAAACAAACACGATTGGGGCGCCCATGTCGCCGGCCAGCTTGTCGCCGGAGACAACGCAGGTCGTCAGCGGATATGGCACGGGCTTGGCGGCGGCGATGGAGTTTGTGCCGTCGGCGCGGCTGACCGATGGAATGGCGACGAGGGCTGTGAGGGCCAGCCCGCAAATCACGGGGCGGCAGATGCGATTGAATAATTTCATGATGTTGATTTTTGTCTGTTCAAGTTAGGCGCCCGTTTTAGGACGCTGCTTGCGCTTACACCAGCGAGGCGGAAATCCCTCAACTATTTTTGAAATTTCCAGCGCAACCGGCTTAAAGATAGTCTTCTGGACAAAATTAGCAAGTGGCCGGAACGGTCAATGGCCGGGGACTGAAGATTTTTGAAGGGTTTCCAGTTTGCCGGGGTAAGACAGAGACAACAACCGGGTGGAGCAATGAAGCGCCACCCAAACAGAAAGAAAAATTAAAATGAAAACAAGTAATCTCATCCTCTCCTGCGGCGTGGCTGCATTCGCCGCATTCGCCATCAACGCCAACGCCAGCGACTCGCTGCTCTCGCCACGCGCCGCCGGCAATCAGGCCAGGCAGGTCTCCGGCACGGCCAGCGACGTGAACACTGTTGCGGTCAACACGGCCACCATTTCACCCCGCGCACTCGGTAATCAGATCAAGACTGTCACCGGCCAGTCGAACGAGGTGAATCCCGCCATCGTTTGTGCCATGAACATGACCGGCAGCAGCCCGAAGGCGATTCAAGCCTGTGCGGTGAATCCCTCGGCACCGATGCCCTGCTGTGCCGTTGCGGCAACGAAGTAAAATGGGTAGATTTGTGGGCGGCGGCGGATAAACGCCCGCCGCCCTTGAACCCATGAAAGAAAACATGAATCCCGACGACACCAGATTTAGCGAAGTCCTGCGCACCGCGCGCCCGTCGCCGTCGCTGCCGCCGCGATTTCAGGAAAATGTCTGGCGGCGGATTGAAGAGGCCGAAGCGCCCGCGAAATCTGGTTCGTGGCTTGACGTGCTCACCGCGCTGGTTCTGCGGCCGCGATTTGCCTACACCACAGTCGCCACATTGGTGCTGGCGGGCGTTTTGCTGGGAACTTATCAGGGCACGCAAACAGCCCGGCAGAATGAACAGGCGCGTTATCTCGCCGCCGTCGCGCCCAATTCACTGCGTTAAATGAACCGGTCACTCGTCATTTTGCTGGGAGCTTTGGCATTGGCGGCAGCAGTTTTCGCCGGCTCCTACTTTGTCGGCCAGCGCGCCTGCGTGACAACCATGACGCGCTCGGCGGATGATTTGAGCTGGCTGCGCGATGAATTTCATTTGAGCGACGCCGAGATGGCGCGCGTCCGGCAGTTGCACGAGGGTTACATGCCGCAATGCGCCAAAATGTGCGCGATCATCGCGGCCAAGAGCACCGAGGTTCAGACCGCGCTCGGCAGCGGGACCAATGTGACCGCCGAGGCGCAGCGGAAACTGACCGAACTCGGCGAGCTCCGCGCGCAATGCCAGACGCAGATGCTCCGGCATTTCATCGAAGTCAGCCAGGCGATGCCGCCGGAGCAGGGCCGGCGTTATCTCGCCGAAATGAAAAAGCTCACGCTCGGTTCCCACGAGGAGATCGAGCAGTCCATGTCTGACCACACCGGCCACCATGGAACAAACTGACATCAATGCCCGCGACTGCGCGGACATGGAACGCCTGATTGCCGGCCAGGACGCGGCGCTCAACGATTTGATGGAGCGCCACGCCACACCGGTGTTTCATTTCCTCTGCCGCATGGTCGGCAACGAGGACGACGCGAACGATCTGGCACAGGAAACCTTCGTCCGCGTTTTCAAGTCGCGCGGCAGTTTCCGGACGAACGAGAAATTTTCCACCTGGCTGTTCACCATTGCCGCGAACCTCGCGCGGAATCATTTCCGCTGGCGTTCGCGGCATCCGGCCATTTCGCTCGAAGCGGAAAATCCGGAAACGGAACAGACGCTCGGCAGCACGTTGCCGTCCGATGCTCCCACGCCGAACGAACAGGCGCTTGCCGCCGAACGCGCTGCCGCCATCCGTGCTGCTGTCGGGAAGCTGTCGGAGGATTTGCGCGAGGCGATTGTCCTGTGCGAATGGGAGGAATTGAGCATGGCCGAGGCCGCATCAATTTTGAAAACAACGCCAAAGGCCGTGGAATCCAGACTTTATCGCGCCCGGCAGATTTTGCGCGGGCAATTGAAAAGCTGGCTGTGAGTATTATTGCGCCGTCTGTTCGGCTTCAAATTCCGCCAGTTTCGTCCCCGCCGCCTCCCATTCCGCCGTCGCCAGCGGCAGGCGGTCGTGGACGTGCATCAACTCGCGGTTGATCTGCATCGCGCGTCCGCCCGCGTAGCTTTCCGGCTTCTCCAGTTCCGCCGCCAGCTCTTTTTCCTTTGATTCGAGTTCCGCAATCTCCTTCTCCAGCGCGGCGATGCGTTTTTTGATTTCCTGTTTCCTCCGCGAACGCGCCTGCCGCTGTTCGGCCTCCATCCGTTTCTGCCCCTTGCGGTCAACCGCCGGGGCGGAAGATGAATTTCCATCTGTGGACGGGGATTTCGCGATGCTCGAACTGGTCAGCGCCGCGCGCGCCGATTGCGACGTCTTGTCGAGGTAATACTGGTAGCCGCCGGTGAAATGCCGGAGATGGCCGTTTTCCACGCGCACGACGTGGTTCGCCAGCAGCCGGATGAAATGCACGTCGTGGCTGATGAAGATGAGCGTGCCTTCGTATTGCTTCAACGCCACAATCAGCGCGTCAACACTGGCCATGTCGAGGTGCGTCGTCGGCTCGTCCATCAGCAGCAGGTTCGGCGGATTGAGCAGCAGTTTCACCAGCGCGAGCCGGCTTTTTTCACCGCCGCTCAGCACGCTCACCGGCTTGAAGACGTCGTCGCCGCGAAAAAGAAAACTGCCTAGAACATTGCGGACGGACTGCTCGGTCACGCGCTGCGGCGTGTCGAGCGCCCCCTGCAACACCGTGTGCTGGGGATTCAGCATCGCCGCCCGGTGCTGCGCGAAATAGCCGGACTTCGTGTTGTGACCGTGCTTGAGCAGGCCGGATTGCGGCTTGAGGACTTCCGCGAGCAGCTTGAGCAGCGTGGATTTGCCCGCGCCGTTCGGCCCGACCAGCACGATGCGCTGGCCGCGTTCGGCCTCGAAATGGAGTCCGTCGTAAATCAATTTTTCACCGTAGCCGAACTTGATTTTTTCCAGCGTGATGACGCGCTGGCCGCTGCGCTGCGGCTGCGGAAACCGGAAGCCGACCGTCGGCCCGTCATCGTCCGGCGTCCCGACCATTTCCTCCTTGAGCCGCTCGATTTGCTTCATCTTGCTCTGCGCCTGCGCGGCTTTGGTGTTCTTGGCGCGGAAGCGATCCACGAACAATTGCATCCGGTCAATCTCCCGCTGCTGCGATTTCGCCGTGGCGATCATCGTCGCCTCCGCCGACGCGCGCTGTTCGAGATACTCGTCGTAATTTCCGGTGTAGCGCAGCAGGCGCGACTGCCGCAGCTCGGCAACGTGCGTGCAAAGCCGGTTGAGAAATTCGCGGTCATGGGAAATGAGCAGGATCGCGCCGGGATAATGGCGCAGATATTCCTGGAACCACAGCAGCGTTTCGAGGTCGAGATGGTTCGTCGGCTCGTCGAGCAGGAGCAAATCCGGTTCCTCCGCGAGCAGCCGCGCCAGATGCGCGCGCATCACCCAGCCGCCGGAAAGTTCGCGCGCCGGACGGTGATGGTCCGTCAGCTTGAAACCGAGGCTGTCGAGAATCTGCTTGGCCTTGGCGACGAACTGGCCGTCGTGCTCGTGTTCATGCGGCACGGCGATGTCGAGGACGCTCTCATTGCCGGCCGGTTCGCTCTCCTGCGGCAGATAGCCGGTGCGCGTGCCGCGGATGAACGTCACGTCGCCCGCGTCCGCCTCCTCCTTGCCGAGGATGATTTTGAACAGCGTGGATTTGCCGGCGCCGTTCGGCCCGACGATGGAAATGCGGTCGCCCGCCATGATGTTCAACGAAACGTCGTCAAACAATTCGCGTCCGCCAAATGATTTTGAAAGTCCGGCTACGGTGAGCATGGCGAGATGAAAAACAGGTTTAACATTTCAGGCCGAAATGTTTTTGCGCCAGCCTTTGCACGCCGGGGTAATTCACAAATACGCCCGGGGTCGCCACGCGCACGCCTTGATAATCCTGCTGATCGAAATGGCCGCGCGCAATATTGACGGTGACGATGAAATCCACCGGCACGGCCAGCGCACATTCCAGAAACCGGTTGTCGGGCTTGTGGCGGATGACGTCGAATTCCGTCAGCGGATAGCAAGGTTCGACTTCGGACACGATGCGTTGCAGCAATTCGGGATGCTCCGCGAGGACTTCCTGATATTCCTCAATCATCGCGGGCGAGGCCCAGGCGCGAATTGTTCCGGCAAGGCAAAGCTCCACAATCAAAGCCGCCGGATTGACCGGGTTCGGCAACGTGGCAAGCTTGAGAACGCAAGTATCAAGAACGACTTTCAAGGTAGGGCTTGGCGCGGCGCAACGCGAGCGTGCGACGTTTCTTTTCGACAAAGGCCACGGCCTCCTCGTCGGTCATGGTTTTGCCGGCGTTGGCGCGATGGGCGCGCGCGAGCTCGGGCGAGAGCCTGAAGCTCACGAGCCGGCCGCCGACAATTGCTTTTGCTTGCATGGTCTGAAATTAACCGAATTTTGCCGCGCTGACAAGCCGGATGCAGTTTTCATTTCGGCTTCAACTGCGGGAACAAAATCACGTCGCGGATGCTTTCCTGGCCGAGCATCATCATGCACAGGCGGTCAATGCCCATGCCCATGCCGCCGGCGGGCGGCATGCCGTGCTCCAGCGCGACGAGAAAATCCTCGTCCAGTTTTTGCGTCTCGCCGCCGGCCTGGTGTTCGAGGCGTTCGCGCTGCTCAATGGGATCGTTCTGCTCGGTGTAGGCGGGCGCGATTTCCTGGCCGTTGATGCAGCACTCGAAAACCTCGACCACCGTCGGGTCGTCGGGCGACAGCTTGGCGAGCGGCACCAGTTCCTTCGGCAGATGCGTGACGAATGTCGGCTGAATCAGCGTCGGCTCGATCAATTTCTCGAACACCGCGCCGGTGACTTCAAAATCCTCGTAATTTTTTGCAATGTCGCCACCAAGCTTCAAATCTTCGATCGCGCGGCGGCGGCGTTCGGCGGGTGAAACGTCGAACCAGTCCGCGCCGGCTTTTTCGCGGACGAGGTCCTTGTATTTCGCGCGCTTCCAATCCGGCGTGAGGTCGATGGACTTTACAATTTTCCCCTCGGCGTCCTTCGTTTCAATTTTCAGCGTGCCCAAAACCTTTTGCGCGACGTGGCAAACCATGCTTTGCACCAGCTCCATCATGGTCTCGTAATCGCCGAAGGCTTGGTAGGCTTCAAGCATGGTGAATTCGGGATTGTGTTTGCGCGACAGGCCCTCGTTGCGGAAGTTGCGGCCGATCTCGAACACCTTGTCCACGCCGCCGACAAGCAGGCGCTTGAGGTAAAGCTCCAGCGCGATGCGCATGTAAAAATCACAGCCGAGCGCGTTGTGATGCGTGATGAACGGCTGCGCCGCCGCGCCGCCGGGAATCGCCTGCATCATCGGCGTCTCGACTTCCACGAAGCCGCGCGCATGCAGAAAATTCCGGATTTCGCGGATGATTTCGCTGCGCTTGAGGAAAATGTCCTTCACCGCCGGGTTCGCCATCAAATCGAGATAGCGCTGGCGGTAGCGGATTTCCGTGTCTTCAAGCCCGTGCCATTTCGCGGGCGGCGGGCGCAGCGCCTTGGCGAGAATCACAAAGGAATCGAGCTTGATGGAAATCTCGCCGGTCTTGGTGGTGAACAGCTTGCCGCGCGCGCCGATGAAATCGCCGAGGTCGAGGTGAGAGAAAATGTCCCAACTGCCCGGCGCGGTTTCTTCGAGATGATTTTTCTGCGCGTAAATCTGGAGCCGCCCGGACTGGTCGCGCACGTCCAGAAACATGGATTTGCCCATTTCGCGGTGCGCGGTGATGCGCCCGGCAACGGCCACTTCGCGGCCTTCGGTGTAATTTTTCCGCGCGTCGGCGCAGGTCTCGCCGGGTGTGAATTTGTTTTTGAACGGGTCAATGCCCTTCGCGCGCAGCGCGGCGAGCTTGGCCCGGCGCTGTTCGATCAATGAATTTGTGTCGTCCATCAGAACTGTGGATTAAACCACAGATTTTCCTTCAGCGCACGCAAAAGGTGAAGTGGTTTTCGTCCGCGAAGAATGGCCGTGCGCCGGGTCTGGGAGAAAAATGTTGAAACCGCGTTGGGTTGCCCAATAATTCGCGCCATGATCCGCTTTGGCGAGATGGAGAACAGACTCAAAGACAGTCGCAAACTGATCTTCTTCCAAACTTTTCGCTGGATGGAGCGCCGATTGCCGGTTCGGAGCCTTTTCTGGATTTTTGGGGGCTACGCTTGTGTGCGTTCTGCGTTGCGGCGAAAGCTGGATCCATCGCCTTTGCCCGCCTGTCTCGCTGCCGGAAGGCCGGGCCAAGTCATAAGCGTTTCGCGGATTCAATGTTATTTGAATCAGATGCTGGAGTATGTGCCGGAACGGCTGGCGGAACCCAAATGGATGAGCCGTTGCCGCATCGAGGGACTCGATCCTGTGCTGCGTGCCAGGCAGGACAAACGCCCGGTCGTGCTCGCGTTTGTTCATTCCAGCGCCTATCGCCTGTCCAGATTTTGGCTTCGTGCCGCCGGAGTTCCCGCAGCAAGCCTGATCGCCGGCAAGGCGGAAAATCGTCCGAACCTGGATCGGCTGGGAGACGGATTCTCGCCTTTTCCGGAAATTCCGAACGCCTTTTATCTGGATCAATTGCGCGAAGCAAACGAGTTTCTCGCCGCCGGGAATGCACTGCTGGTTGCCATTGATGCTGGGGCGGTCAAGCGGGTGGATTTGCCGGTTGGCGAAGGCTGGACCTTTCAAATGGCTGCCGGCGCGGTCCGTCTGGCCATTCGTCATCGGGCGGAACTGATTCCGTTGGTTCTTATTGACGAAGGCCACTGGCATTACCATATCAAACTGGGTCGCCCGGTGCCGCCGGAGTATCTGACCGCCGAGGCTGATTGGACACAGGCCGGAAAACATCTGCTGGATGAAATGCTGCCCCATTTTCGGCAACACCCTCAACAATTTTCGAAGCTGATGGCAGTAAAATTCCAGCCGCCGGCGTCACCACCCCGATGAAATAGCCTCCCAATGAACTCCTCCATTCTCACCAATTTGGCACGTGATAATCCAGTGGTCGTCACCGGCACGGGTTGTTTCTCGGCGGCCGGCGGCTCGGTGCCGGAGCTGTGGGAGGCGGCTGTCGCGGGCCACAGCACGGCCGCATGGCGGGAGTTTGAAATGGGAACCGGAAGCTCCCGGTTCGCCGTTTGCAGCGCGCCCGAACTGGATGTTTCACAGCCCGAACTGCATCCGGTGCGGAAGATGGATCGCAGCGCGCAAATGGCGTGGCTGGCGGCCAAACAAGCATGGCATCAGGCGCAGCTCGCAGGAGCCTATCTTCCGACGCAAATCGGCATGGTCACCGGTTCATCGCGAGGACCGCTGGGCAAAATCAATGAATCCTTCAATTGCCTGGGGCAGCCGAAATATCCGCCGTCCTTGTCGGCTAATTGCGCCTTCGGGGCCCTGGGCGGGGTGCTGGTGCAGGCCTTCAAACTGAATGGGCCGGGCGCAACCATTTCCGCCACCTGCGCCTCGGCGGCCTTTGCCATCGGCTTCGCGGCGGAGCAGATTCTCCTGGGCAAGGCGGACGTGATGCTGGCGGGTGGATCCGAAGCCCCATTGCAATCGGTCATCCTGGCCCAGTTGGATTCCGCTGGCGTGCTTGGTTTTCATGAAGAAGCCGCGCGGACATGCCGCCCCTTTGACGCCACGCGCAACGGTATGGTTCTCGGCGAAGGCGGCGCATTTTTGGTTCTCGAATCGGCCCGCGCCGCCAGCCGGCGTGGAGTCCGGCCGCTGGCGCATTTGGCCGGATGGGCCATGAATGTCCATGACTCGGGCCGCGCGAGTGTCAACGAAGACGGCGCGGGTTTGCTCCTGGTCATGCGGCAGGCGTTGCAGATGGCGGGACTTGACCCGGATGCGATTGATTACGTCAATGCGCACGGCACCGGCACCAAGCTGAATGATCTGGCCGAAGCCCGGGCCATTGGGGAATTGTTCGGTAATCGCACCATGCCGATTCCCTGTAGTTCGACAAAACCCGTTACGGGTCATTGTTTGGGGGCAACACCGGTGCTGGAAGCGGTCATCGGGATTGAAGCGATGCAACATCAGATGATTCCTCCGACCGCAAATTGTCACGAACCGGATCCGTCTTGCTCCATCAATGCGCAGCCATTGATCGCCCGGCCGGCCCGAATTTCAGCTTTCATGTCCAACTCCCTGGGCTTTTGGGGCTACCACGCCTCGCTGATTTTCTCCAAATCGGAGTAATTGTTTCCGGGCAGCGAGCCGTCTCGCGCCGGCTACCGCTTTTCCGCGGGACTGTTCGTCTGCGCCGGCGTGGTTGATGGTTTGTAAAGCCCGGCCTTGATGAACGGCACCAGTTGCGCCCCGTAGCCCGCCGCTTCCATCTTGTCCAGCGGGATGAACCGCAGCGACGCCGAGTTGATGCAATAGCGCAGATGCGTCGGGCCGGGACCGTCGTCAAAAACGTGGCCGAGATGCGAGTCGGCGGTTTTGGATCGGACTTCCGTGCGCGTCATGCCGAAGGAGGCGTCGGCGCGTTCGTCCAGCAATCCGCCGGACAGCGGCTTGGTGAAGCTCGGCCAGCCGCAGCCGGAATCAAACTTGTCGAGCGAGCTGAACAGCGGCTCGCCCGACACCACGTCCACGTAAATGCCCGGCGCATGGTTGTTCCAAAACTCGTTCTGGAAAGCCGGCTCGGTCGCCGCCTGCTGCGTGACGGCAAATTGTTCGGGCGTCAGCATTTTCTTCAGATCCGCCGCGTCCGGTTTTTTGAAATTTTTCATGTCGTCTGGCTGATTGGTTGAACTGCTGCCAAAACCGGCTGGCTGCGCGCGGCCCGCATCCCGCGTCACCGCCCAAGCGCCCGCCGCCAGCAGCGCCACCGTCGTGATTTTTATGATTCCGGCCAATTGCATCTCCTTTTCATCTCCTTTGACGAGTGTGGCCCCGCGGCGTTCAAAGTCCATCCGGTTCAAACCGGTCAGACATCGCCGGCGCGCGTCATTTCAGCCGTAGCGATAGGGCTTCGAGAGCGCGAACGTGTTGGGCAAATACCGGATTTCGCGCACTTCGCCGTCCGCCAGCAAAACCTCCACGATGTCGAACCGGATTTTCACCGGCGGATTTTTCAGCAGCCGCAGATAATCCAGCGCGGTCTGGGAAATCAGCCGCCGCTTGCGCGCATCCACCGCCGCCGCCGGGCGTGTCCAGTCCTCCGACGACCGCGTCTTGACCTCGACGAATGCGAGACAGTCGTCGTCGCGGAAAATCAAATCAATCTCGCCGCGCGCCGACCGGAAGTTGGCCGCGAGAAATTTCAGACCAAGCTGTTGCAAATGCTTTTTTGCCGCGCGCTCGCCCAGTTCGCCGCGCCGCAAATGCTCCGGCTTCGCCTTGCCGGCGAACCGTGCCTTGATTTTTTCCAGCAGATTCATTTTCAGCCACAGATTTAGACAGATGAAGCACGATTAGAAAACCATTCGCTTGTATTCAACCCGCTCGCGTCCGAAGTTGACGAGATGGCCAGCCTTGATTCCCGTGCCGCGAAGTTCATTCAACCATTGCGCTTCATGCAGCGACTGGTATTCAGAATCGGTCTTTAATTCAACAAGAATTTTGTCCGCGACGAGCAGGTCGGCGGCATAATCGCCAACAATCACGCCTTTGAACCGGACTTGTATCATCGGTTCCAGTCCAGCTTTTACGCCTCGCGATTGGAGTTCAACCTGCATTGCGCGTTGATAAACACGTTCGAGAAATCCATGGCCGAGAACATTATGAACCTCGAAGGCCGCACCGATCAGTTGTTCTGTGACCGGCTAAAGCGAGTAATCTTTCACCGCATTCATCTGTGCTCATCTGTGGCCAATCAAGGGTGCGTCAAAATGTGCCGCAGATACAGATACATGATCGGCGCGTTGAACAAAAGGCTGTCGAGCAGGTCGAGAATGCCGCCGATGCCCGGAAACAGCCTGCCGGAATCCTTCACGCCGGCCTCGCGCTTGAACAGCGATTCGATCAAGTCGCCGATCACAGCCGTCACGCTCAAGATGACTCCCAAAATCGTGGCGTGGAACAAATTTATGCCGGCCATTTTGCCGCTGAAAAAATGCACGAAGACGAGGCTGGCGGCGGTGGAGACCAAAACCGCGCCCGCAAACCCCTCCCACGTCTTGCCGGGGCTGATGCGCGGAATCATCTTGTGCCGCCCGATGAGCGAGCCGACGGAATAAGCGCCCATGTCGCTGAACTTGGTGACGAGGATGAAGTAAAGCAGGAAGTATTTGCCGTCAACGTTCGGGAAAAAATTGATCTTCTGGATGAAATTCAGGAGCCACGGCACATACATGAGGCCGAGGAGCGTGGTGGCGATGGCCGTGATTCCCGACGCGCCGGATTTTGAAACCAGTTGCCGCACGCACAGGCCGAGAACGAACAGGATGATGAAGCCCGTTTCAAAATCGTTCACGCGCGCCGGCGAACCCTGCGTGCCGATGCGGCCGATGAGGTTCAGAAAAGTGCCGACCATCAGCAGCACGCCGCCGAGCAGCCCGCACCATTTGAAGCAGGCAAGGCCGCGCTTTGCGACGATGCCGTAAAATTCCGTCAGCCCGGCCAGCGCGAGAAACACGATGATGAGGAGAAACACGCCGTCGGAAACCAGCGAGTTGCTGGAGAACAAAGCCGCGAGGATCACCGTCCAGAGAATCACCGAGGTGATCAACCGGCGGAGAAAAACGCGCGCCTTTGAGGGCGGTGGAACTGCGGCAGCCGTTTCGGACATCTGCGGGAAAATAACAGGGGTGGAAGCTGTTGCCAATTCACAATTGCGGCCGGGGTTCGATGCGTTTTTCCTGTTGTCTTAAATCGTGCTGCGTTTAGGATGCCGTGAACCGGCATGGATGCATCGCCAGACCAACCCGTGATTGTCTTTGAAAAGGCCGCCCCAAACGGCGGGCCGGGAAAACCGTTTTTGCGGGGTCGTGGAAAAGCATTTCTCGAAAACATGAAAACCAGCGTCATTGACCGGAAAATCATGCCATGAACACCACCGAGGCCCGCCGATTGCTGGAACAATTCCGCGCCGGGAAAATCCCGCGCGAAAAAGTCCTGCGTGCCTTCCAGTCCGCGCCGGTGGCCGACCTCGGCTTTGCGCAGGTGGACACGCATCGCGCGCTCCGCAAGAATTTTCCCGAGGTGATTTTCGGCTCCGGCAAGACGCCGGAACAGGCCGTCAAAATCGCCGCCAAGCTTTTGGAACACGGACAGCAGGTTCTCGTGACGCGCATCACGACCGAACACGCCCGCGCCCTGCGGAAGAAATTCAAACGCGCCGTTCATCATCCGCTCGCCCGCTGTGTGACCATCGAGAATAAACCTCTGCCAAAGCGTCCCGGCTTCATCGCCGTCATTTGCGCCGGCACGAGCGATTTGCCGGTGGCCGAGGAAGCCGCCGTCACCGCCGAAATCATGGGCAACCGCGTGGAAAGAATTCACGACGTCGGCGTCGCCGGCCTCCACCGGATGCTGGCGCGGATGGAAACCCTTCAAAAAGCCAGTGTCATCGTCGCGGTGGCTGGCATGGAAGGCGCGCTACCCAGCGTCATCGCCGGGCTGGTTTCCAAGCCGGTCATTGCCGTGCCGACGAGCATCGGCTACGGCGCGAGCTTCGGCGGCATCGCCGCGCTGCTGGCGATGCTCAACAGTTGCGCCAGCGGCGTGACGGTGGTGAACATTGACAACGGCTTCGGCGCCGGCTATGCGGCGGCGCAAATAAATGCTTTGACCGCAGATTTACACAGATGAAACACGATGCTCCGGCTGTGCAAGATTGCCATCAGTGTTAATCTGTATGCATCTGTGGCTGAAATGATTTTTCCATGAAAACGCTTTACCTCGACATTTTCAGCGGCATCGCCGGCGACATGTTCATCGGCGCGCTGCTGGATCTCGGCGTGGATGCCGCCAAACTCGAACGCGAGTTGAAGAAGCTCAAGCTTGACGGCTACCATCTCCATGTTTCGCGCCGGCAAAAATCCGCCATCGCCGGGGTGAAGTTTGACGTCCATCTCACGGATGCGCATCACCACGAACACGCGGATGATCACGGTCATCATCACCACGGCCACGGGCATCCGCACGAACACCGCCAGGATCATGCGCATGACGACCAGCGCAATTTTTCGGAGATCAAACAGCTCATTTCGCGCAGCAAGCTGTCGGCCTGGGTGAAGCAGAAATCCATCGCCGTGTTCGCGCGCATCGCGGAAGCCGAGGGGAAAATCCACGGGCTGCCGCCAAACGAAGTCCATTTCCACGAAGTCGGCGCGGTGGATTCCATCGTGGACATCGTCGGCGCGGCCATCGCGCTGGAGCTGCTCGGCAAACCGCGCGTGTTCGCCTCGCCGGTAATCGAGGGCACCGGCTGGATTGATTGCGCGCATGGAAAATTTCCGGTCCCCGCACCGGCGACGCTGGCGATTCTCGGCGCGCGCGGCATCGGCCTCACGCAATGCGATGAGCCGCACGAACTCGTCACGCCCACCGGCGCGGCGCTGCTGGCGGAATTCGTCGAAAGCTTCGGCGCAATGGAAAATCTGGTCGCCGAAAAAATCGGCTTTGGCCTCGGCACGCGGGAAAATGTGACGCGGCCGAATGTGTTGCGGGCGGTGCTGGGTGGGACAGGCGTCGCGCCTGTCTCCAATTTCTACTCCCGTGCCAGCGGAAAATTCAGATCTGAAACAGGCGCGACGCCTGTTCTATGCGATTTGGATTGGGAAACCGACCGGATTGCCGTGCTGGAAACGAATCTGGACGATTGCACCGGGGAAATTCTCGGCAGCTTTGTCGAAACAGCACTGGCTGCCGGTGCGCTGGATGTTTTTCACACGCCGATCCAGATGAAGAAAAACCGGCCCGGCGTGCTGCTCACGGTTTTGTGCGCGGACGCCGACGCGGACAAATTCTGCGAATTGATTTTGCGCGAAACCACCGCGTTCGGCGTGCGGAAAACCTTCGCGGAGCGCCGCAAGCTGCGCCGGGAATTTGCCGAAGTGAAAACCGCTTTCGGCAAAGTGACCGTGAAAATTGGCCGGCTTGGTGGTAAGGTGATTCAGTCCGCGCCCGAATTCGAGCCGGCCAGAAAACTGGCGGCGCAGAAAAAAGTGCCGGTGAAAACGATTTACGAGGCGGCGGTTCAGGCCGCGAAGCATTTGAAGCGATGAGCGAAGCAAACAACAAACTGGAAAAATTACGGGCGCTGCTGAAAAGCTGCGGCTCGTGTCTGGTGGCCTATTCCGGCGGCGTGGACTCGGTGTTTCTCGCGCACGTCGCGCACGAGGTGCTGGGCGAACGCGCGCTGGCGGCGATTGCCGATTCGCCGAG